>Ga0209417_1000082_pt1 | contig 262500 bp, 274 predicted proteins | sample RifGroF2_FD_184002 | JGI IMG/M metagenome (GOLD analysis project Ga0209417, IMG submission 184002) | Groundwater microbial communities from Rifle, Colorado, USA - Groundwater F2 (SPAdes) (version 2) | ecosystem: Environmental > Aquatic > Deep subsurface > Groundwater | place: Rifle, Colorado... | reverse complement strand
GGTTCCGTGATCGCAAATTTTTGCGGCTGTCGGATTAGTTTTGTTATACATATTTTTCTGCAGATCACTCCCATTATTTACATGATAATTTTTCTGATTTAGGACTTGACTTTTATTAGCAGGTTTCATTTTATGCTAATTTTGATTATATATTAAATTTAATTGATTTTCTTTTCTTTATGGTCAGGACCACAAACCTAATCAAATGAAGCAATATGAATTGTGCTATTGGATAAATTGATGGTAGCAACAACTGTATTGCGTTCAGGCTTTTATACCCAAAGGTCATAGCTGTACTTGGTGAATAAAACAATAATCCAACCAGCCCTGCTGTAAGAAATAATGTGAAGGTGAGGTAATAATTTTTTATGCCGCCGCTCGTAAATATGCTTTCACCGCAAATGTCCGAATATGCGTATAAAAACAACGACAGGATTATACCAATCAGAACCGAGGAATATTCACCGCCAAAGCTTTTCCCGATATAAAAATTACTTATTACACAGCCACCTATACCGATCCCATATAATATCGGTGTAAGAAAATCTATTATTTTCGGTTTAGGCTCATATTTAGGAAGCTTTTGCTTCAATACCGAGCTGTTTTCAGGTGCTCCCGCAAGACAAAGCAGGATTAAGAAATTTATCACAACTCCACCGAAAAAGAGTTCATTTATTCTAAAAGCTGATTCTAATCCAGCCAATATTGAAAATAACATAGCCGCACAGAATGCTGTAAATGCCACGATACCGTATTGTATGGTGGTATTAATTCTTTTATATACCATTCTCGCTCTGATAAGCAGGTCGGAAATAACATCGAATCCCTCTTTTAAGGTTATAACATCCGCACACTGCTTTAATGTTTCGCTTCCCTCCCCATCAGCAACAATCGATATATCCGCCATTGACATAATCGGTAGCTCCTCGATTGCATGCACCTGTAGGGCGACATTCTTTTTATCTAATTTTCTGTAGTATAAAACATCCCGCCACTGTTCATCTTCAACCCGCACAAACAATTTATATTCAGGCAAATCAGCGATGTATATTCCCCTGTCAGTCATATTTATACTTTCACCCTGGACTGCCTGCTTTTCATCTCTGATTATACCTGCATTCTTTGCAAGTGATACTGCTGAGTAAAAAACATCACCACTTCTGACAACGGCTTCTATTCCGGCGTTTGCACATTTATATACGGCCGATGCAGCATTTAGTTCGAGGTTGACATACATTCCGATAAAACCCACAAAAACAAAATCCCTTGCTGCTGACGGGTGAGTAAGTGAATCTACTTCGGTCAGCTTTTCAGCATATGCAATTATCTGTTGACTTTTTTCGCTCAACTCATATGCTGCATCAAGTAGCCTGTTTTTTGATTTCTGATCAAGCGGATAAAGTTCGCCGAACTGCTCATAATATTTGCAATGATGGAGTATAAATTCGGGCGTGCCTTTTACGATGACTATATGCTTGGTTTCATTTAAAATAAGTACACGTTCAAGTTCAGAGCGTGAATTATATGCTGATGCAATTCTGAAATAAGAATTGTTGATTTTATCGATGGATATATCAAAAACAATTCCGGCTTTTGCAATTGCTATATCGGCTTTATTACCGACAAAGCTTTCCTTCATGCGCTTGTTGTTAGTACTGTGTGCATATTTTACATCTGAACAGACCATAGCATATGAAATCAACTTCTGAAGTCTTGATTTAGATTCCGGTTCAATATTGTATTCACGCATCCCTGTGAATGCACTCATAGCAACCATTTCCCGGGACGGAAATGCTGCGGAATGTTCACACATAATTGAATTGATATTGCAAAGTTCGGGAATACAGTTTAAATTACGAAGTGCTACACCGTTATCAAGTATTTCTTTTATGCCTATTGTTAAAGATGCACTCGCAAGAGTGTTTACCGTATCACTGAGTGAAATAAAGCTGATGCCAACAGATAGTATAAACAGATCTACTATATCAAATCCCCTGACAGTACCGAAAAATATAGTTATAAAGCATAAAATCACCGAAATCAATGAAAGTCTATTGCTTACATAGTGTGCATACTCAAGCAGAGTCGGTCTGTGGTTCTTTTTCTTTTCAACATTACTGCGTATTTTACGAATCTGCAGATTAACTCCTGTTTCACAAACTACAGCGGTTGCTTTTCCATTGGTTATAATCGAACCGGCATAAACCATGTTTGACATTGAACCGACATCATTGCGTCCGGCAATATACAGTGAGTTTTTTTCAACCGTCCCGTATTGCCCATAAATCGGTGTTTCGCTGATATAAAGCTTATTAGACTCGATCAGTCTTGAGTCAGCCGGTACAATGTTACCTCTTTCAAGTATGATTATATCCCCCGGCACCAGGGAACGGCTGTCGATTACACGCATCTTTTTTTCACGCATCACAACAGCTTTGAGCGAAGAATACTTTTTTGTTATTTCAAGTGCTGAAGCTGCATTCGATTCGATTATTGCATTAATGATCATAAGTACAACCGACACCATGCCACACAAAAGGAAAATTATGTTTTTTTCGAACAGGTACATAAGGATGCAAGCTGCAATAAATAATAGACTCATTAATGTATGAAGCTGTGTCTTTATGCTACCGGCAAAGGAAAGTGAAAGATATGGATAAACAATATTCAGCCCGAAGTGTCTTCTTTTTCTTTTTACATCCTTTTCGTCAAGTCCAATCTCGCTGTTTACATCCCAATACTCTAAAACCTCCCATATTCGCATATGAGGAGGCGAAAACGGTGCATCAGGATCTTCATCACGCGGCGTAGAACCGGTGATGGTACGAATTCTTAAATTTTCATCGTATGATTTATTTTCTTCATCAGATGCTCTTGTTTTAATATACCGTTTTTTAGCCATCTGTACTACCTTAATTCAAATTCTATATTTACCAATATTAAATTCCTGTAATAACAAGTTTATTATCAACTGCCGTTACACCGATACGAGATATACCCTTTTCATAATTGTCGATAATTTCAGCAGCAGCAACATCCTCAATATCAGTCTGTATAAGGCGGCGAAGATTTCTTGCACCATATTTCTCTGAAAAACCCTTTTCAACAAGATATTGAACTGTGTTATCGTCAAAAATAAATTTAATATTTTTTTCGGTAAGTATCTTTTTAAGGTCATTAAGCATAATCCTGCAGATATCACCGAAGTTTTCTTTAGTAAGACGATTAAACACAACGATTTCGTCGACACGGTTGAGAAATTCCGGTCTGAGAAAATCCTCAAGCGCTTTCATAACCTTTTCTTCATCACCGGTATGCATTGACTTTGTGAAGCCTGCAGCATTGGATGCTGTATTGCTGCCGGCATTTGTGGTCATGATAATAACTGTATTCTCAAAGTTCACCTGCTTACCGTGTGAATCTGTAATAAGTCCATCGTCAAGTATCTGTAATAATATATTTAATACATCAGGATGTGCTTTCTCAATTTCATCAAAGAGTACAACCGAGTAAGGCTTGCGTCTAATCTTTTCGGTCAGCTGCCCAGCATCGTCATATCCGACATATCCGGGAGGTGAACCGATAATTCTCGAAACCGAATGCTTTTCCATGAATTCGGACATATCAAGACGTATCATCGCTTCGGGGTTATCGAACAGATAACCTGACAGAACCTTGACAAGCTCTGTCTTACCTACACCTGTAGGACCTGCGAAGATAAACGAAGCAGGTTTCTTCTTGTATGCGATTCCTGCACGCGAACGTTTTAAAGCTCTTGCAACCTTTTTGACTGCTTCATCCTGACCGATAATACGGTCTTTGATTGCATCTTCGAGTTTATCAATCTTTGAAAATTCGTTTTCTGTTATGTTGCTTGCAGGAATACCGGTCCAAACCTCAATTACCTTTGCGAGGTCATTTTCGGTCAGAACAAGATTATCACGCTGTGCCGACAGCTCATCAAACTTATGCTTGAGGTTCATTTCAGTTGTGATATTCTCTGCAATCTTTTTATAAATATCTTCTGTTTTCTCTGCTATCGCTTCATAAGAAATGCGTTCTTCCGCAATAGTTTTCAACCGTTCGGAAATTTTCTCAATCTCGTTGATTACAGGTGAATTCATCGACATTTTTGCCGCTGCTTCATCCATAAGGTCAATTGCCTTATCAGGAAGGTAACGATCGGTTATATATCTTTCAGAAAGAGTAACTATCTTGCGAACTACCTCATTGGGAATCTTTATTCCATGATACTTCTCATAATAACTTTTAATTCCTCTGATTATTTCGATGGAAGTTTCAATCGAAGGTTCATTGATCATTACCGGTTGAAACCGGCGTTCAAGAGCTGCATCGTTTTCGATATGTTTCCGGTATTCAACAAGTGTTGTTGCACCGATCAACTGGATTTCACCTCTCGACAACGCAGGCTTAAGTATATTTGCAGCATTCATGCCACCTTCGGCATCTCCCGCTCCAACTATAGTGTGCACCTCATCGATTACAAGAATAATATTTCCACTGCGTTTGGTTTCTTCGATAAGTCCTTTCATACGGCTCTCAAACTGCCCTCTGAACTGTGTGCCGGCAACCATTGCTGTCATATCGACAAGCATAATTTCCTTGTCCTTAAGCTTATAAGGAACTGTGCCTTCTACGATTTTTTGTGCCAGAGCTTCGGCGACAGCTGTTTTACCAACACCGGGTTCACCAATAAGACAGGGATTGTTTTTTTGTCTGCGGCAGAGTATCTGCATTACTCTTTCAAGCTCGTCGTTTCTGCCAACAATCTTATCAAGCTTTCCTTCGGCTGCGCGAGTTGTCAGGTTAATGCAGTAGGTATCAAGAAGTTTTCTCTTCTCTTTTTGTGATTGTTGACGGCGTTCCTCAGTATTAGAACGTTGATTCTGTTCGCTCTCACCGTTTGTGGCAAGACTTTGGTTGGGAAACAGACTTTGAATATCAATCGCCGGAGCGCGTGTCTCATCCTCATTAGCCGGAGTTAATGCATTTGTTGCGAAATTGGTTACTTCATCCGACATAGCTTCAAGCTCCTCTTCTGATAATCCCATTTTATCGAGGAAGTCGGATATAGGTTTTATTCCAAGTTCTTTTGCACATTTTATGCAAAGTCCTTCATTAATTGATTTATCTCCTTCGAGCTTTGTCATAAAAATAATTGCCGGGCGTTTTTTGCATCGGCTGCACATTTTAAGCATAAAATGATTTCCGTTTCTCCGATAGCTTTTCTAATAATAAATCCCTAAAGCAGGAAACCGAAAATCATTGCCATCGGTATATGATTTTCGGATTTCTATATTATATATGAATTAAATTAATAATTCTACTGAATGTTTTTAAATATTAAATAATTTAATTATTCTGCTGCTTGTTTTGACATCTCCATACCGAATTTTCCCTTGAATGTTTTAAGATAATACATTATTATTGCAAAAACTATAACTCCGGCAAGTATTGCTCCAAGTATAGTATGAATCCACGAAGGCATAACCGGACATAATGCAGAGCAAATTATGAGAATCATCACAACTGCATAAAATACAGCTGTTGCAAATTTCCCGTACCAGTTGGATACCACCATTGTGCGGCGTTTTTTGAATATTATCAATCCACCGATCAGCATAAATATTTCTTTAAGGAAAAACACAGCGCAAACCCATATTGGAAGCAGCTTATCGATAACAAGACAAACCGCTGCCGCTGCCTGCATAAGCTTGTCCGCAAGCGGATCGAGAATCTTACCGAGAGTTGTTATCCAATTATATTTTCTTGCAAGATAACCGTCAACTATATCTGTAAATCCTGCCAATGAATATATAACCGCAGCCAGCACCAATGATTTTGCCCTGTCCTGACCGGAAAAGTATACGAACACAAAAAGAGGAACCATTAATAATCTGATAATCGACAGTATATTCGGAATCTGTTTTTTGTGCATAAGATATAATCCATCCTTGTAATCATTTGAAGAAGTTAAGTAATATATTCGCATCTCCGTAGAAAAATCTGAAAATAAAGGAATCAGCAACAGATAATCCGGGATTGTTCGATTGAACCAACGGCAATATCAATGTAACTGCAGCTCCGAAAACATATGCTCTGAATACTCCCAATATAATTCCAACAACAAATCCCAATGCTTTGTTTGCTTGTTTGAGTATCGGCAGTCTGAAGATTTTATCCAAAATGAAAATCAGGATTTTTAATACTATTATTGTTACAATGAATAATATAATAAATGATATTATACTGACTATACTCGTTATTAATGGATTCGCAACATATTCAACCAGCATATCTGCCGCATTAACTTCAGCATCGCTTTTCCAGCTGTTATATTTTTCATTTAAATCGTCTTGTTCAATTCCAATTATATTTAAGAGTTTGACAAAAGCTTCAGGTTTATCCTCAAAAAGCAATTCAGGATTGTATTGATCTTCGCCGGATAACGGACTCATTTCAATAAACTGATCTCTTATTGATTCACGTATATTATCGACGAACGGCATTTTGATTACGTATTCGCTTAATTTTGGTTGAAGTGAAAATGCAACAATAAGTGCGATAAAGAAACTGAGTGCAGAAAGTACTGTTTTAATAAATCCATGTTTATATCCAAGAACAACCGTTACGATTATTATAGCAACAATAGCAATATCAAAAGCATATCCCATAAATTCAACCTAACCTTTCGGATTTATAATTTAATATTATTCACTTAGAGATTCAGACACTTCATCAGACTTGATTACCTTTATTACCATTACAACAGCGCTCTCGTTAGAGATAAGTACGAGATTATTATCATTGATAAGCAGCTTATTTGCTTCATTAGTTACATCAAATGAGGAATCTCCACTTTTTCCGTTCACTATATCAATAATATGCAGTTTTGTATATGTCAATACATATACCTTATCTTCACTGACAACAATATCCTGAACATCCTCCTGGAAGCTCTCTGTTCTTACAAGATTACCGCTTAAATCATAGATATTAATTTCTGATGTACTGCGGATGCTGCCAATAATATAGGACATTATAGCATACTTTCCAGAAAAATGGTAGGTTGATGGCGATTTTTCCGAAAAAAACATTTCACTTCTCAAATTAAGGGAAGCATCGTAAAATCTTAATGCTTTACTTGTCAACACCATAACCGAATTATCGTCACCATAAGCAACCTTCAAAGGCATTTCACCGACAAATCTTAGCTTATTGACCGGTTCTTCCTGAGTGATATCAAACTCATATACTTCGCCGTAATATTCACCGCTGTTTACGCCGCTCATGAACGACAAAACTCTGTTACCGTATTTATTGAGCGCAATGCTGACCGTATAGCTGTCTCCGAAATATCTGCTGAAAACCTGACGAAAATCTTTATCGTAAACGATAATTGCTGATTTATAATTATCACCTGAACTTATTACCCCAAAAGCACCATTAGCATTGTTTGTTAACCCAAGGAATGGATACTCATATGTTATGGAATATATTTCGGAATATGTATTATAAATTTTCAAAAGACTGCCTCCGAGATCATATGCATAAACATATTTTGAGCTTGATGTCAGATAAGGATATTCCATAACGAAAGAGCTTTTTAAAAGCTTTTTTCCGTTGTAATCGTAAATGGTCAAGCCTGTTGAGTCAGCTACCGCAATGTTGCTTCTCAGAACAGTTGCGCTGTAATCCTTATTTAGGTCAAGTCCGATTTGTCCACTGTCAACAGTTGCAGTTGATGCACTGAAGTCAAAGAATTTCAACATGTAACGGAAGTTCTCAATTGTAATTTCGTTCTTATAATTTGAAAAACAATATATAATAAATACGATTATGAAAATCGCAAGCAAGTATTTATATAAAGAAATACGAATAGCGAGTTTTTTATAATATTCGCTTGTTTCGTTTGTCTTTTCTTTAACAAGGACAATCGAATTGCGCATCTTCTTCCCCCTCAATATATCATTAATAATCGATTGTGAAACCATAGTTTCGCAATCGGAACCACCCACTGGACGGGGTTTTCATTCGGTTCTAAAACCTAACGAGGTTTCCGAACCGAATGGGCTCCCATTTGGTCGCTTTAAAGGTGTCCTTTCGGTCGGGAAACCCGTCAGAGCTACGCAATTTATTACTATTTTTTTCTTTTTCTATTTGAACTTAAGTTTTGCAATTATTTATATATCATTAACTGTAGAAAACCTTGTTTAAATAAAGTCCGTGGGCTGGAGCTGTCATACCCGCATTTTTTCTGTCTTTGCTGTCAATTATAGCGGGTATTTCATATTTCAATCGTCCTGCGAGGTCCCAGAGCAAGGTTCCGACGATGATCCGTACCATGTTATATAGAAATCCGTCAGCGGCGATGTTTATCCGTATAATATCACCATCTCGCACCGCTTTGCAATACCATATATTTCTTATTGTGTCCTCAATATTAACTTTTTTACCTGCAAAAGCGGTAAAATCATGCTCACCAACCAATGCTAACGCCTTCTCATTTAACTCGTCAACATCGAGTAACGGAAAATACCTAAATGCAAATCCATTTAAAAAAGGATTTCTGATACAGCTGTTATGGATTATGTATTGATATTCCTTCCCTTTTGCAGAATATCGTGAATGAAAATCATCGTTTGCATAAAATGCATCAAGGACAGCTATATCTTTGGGCAATTTTGTATTCAATGCAAGCGGCAGCCTTTGTATTTCACCAAAAACAGCTTCGCTGTCAAGGTGGCATATGAATTCATTCGCATGAACACCGCTGTCTGTCCTGCTGCAACCGGTGATTCCGTATCTGGTTCCGAAAATATATTCAATCGCATCCTGAACGGTTGATTGTACTGAAACAGCGTTTGATTGTACCTGCCATCCTTTGTAATGTGTTCCTCTATAACATAGCTTTAAAACTATCCTCGACATAATATAATATGTGTATCCCTTCTGAGACTATGGGGTTTATGTTTCTGTATAAACTTACTGGTTTAATAAACTAAAATCAGAAGTAAAGCTTCTTGAGCAGTCTGGTTATAAAATAAAACTATAATTATTAAGAAAGAAAACTGCTGTAAATGCTATAAGCATTACCATCATAACAACAAAATCCTTTGCATCTGCCTTCATAATTTTCATTCTTGTCTTGCCTTCACCACCGCGATAACAACGGCATTCCATTGCTTGTGCTAGCTCGTCGGCACGTCTGAATGCTGAAACGAAAAGTGGGATTAATATTGGAATCAATGAACGGATTCTTCTAATAATACTCCCCGACTCAAAATCCGCACCTCTTGCCTTCTGTGCTGACATAATTTTGTCGGTTTCTTCAACAAGAGTAGGTATAAATCTGAGAGCTATTGTCATCATCATAGAAAAATCATGTACGGGTATTTTCAACTTTTTCAATGGTGAAAACAATCTTTCCATCGCATCTGTAAGCTCAACCGGTGAGGTTGTATACGATATTAGAATCGATGTCCCTGTTATTAAACAGATTAAGCGAAGCACCATGAAGACTGCCATGGTTACACCTTCACGGTATATTTTTATTCCATATAACTCAACAAGTAGGTCATTACCGCTTGTCCAGAATATATTGATAAATGCTGTAAAAACTATAATGAAAATCAATGGCTTCAGCCCTTTGAGTATGATTCTCAGCGATATTTTCGACAGTAAAACCATCATTACCGAAAAAGCAAGAACAAACAGAAATGCTACATCGGTTTTTGCATTAAAAACAAAAGAAAGATATAATATTGTAAGTACAAATTTAAATCTTGCATCGATTCTGTGAATTAACGAATTACCGGGGAAAAACTGGCCTAATGTTATATCATTCAGCATGGTGGGTTCCTCCCAGACATTCCTTCATCAGTTCAGTTGCTTTTGTTACCGTATATATATCGACTCTTGATGAAAGTCCGCGTTTTTCAAGCTCAATGAACAGTTTTGTTATTTGAGGAACATCAAGACCGGCTCCGAAAAGCTGTACAGCGTTTGTAAATATTTCTTTAACTGTCCCCTGCATATTTATCATGTTATCTTTTAAAACAATTATAGAATCAGCATATTTTGCAATGTCCTCCATGCTGTGGGATACAATAACCATTGTTGATTTAGACGATTTTTTATATTCAACAAGACCGCTTAGTATCTCCTCGCGCCCTCGTGGATCAAGTCCTGCAGCCGGTTCATCAAGTACAAGTATTTCTGGCTGCATAGCAATAACACCAGCAATAGCGACACGTCTTTTTTGCCCACCTGAAATTTCGAACGGTGAACGATCAAGCATTTCATCATCAATACCGCAGAATTTTGCTGCACTTCTGACACTTGCATTAAGTGTTTCACCAGTCATGCCCATGTTTTTTGGGCCGAATGCAATATCTTTGTAAACTGTTTCTTCAAACAGTTGATATTCGGGATATTGAAATACAAGTCCGACTTTCTTGCAAAATTTACGTACCTGCTTTGGGTTCAGCCATATGTCTTCACCGTTGATCAAAACCCTGCCTTCTGTTGGTTTAAGAAGACCGTTGAGCAGTCTGACAAGCGTCGACTTGCCGCTACCGGTATGACCTATAAGTCCAACAATGCTTCCCAATTCAATTTTAAGGTCTATATTTTTAAGTGCAACCTTCTCGAACGGTGTACCTTTTCCGTATACCACTGATATGTTGTCAAGTTCAATTGCGTACATTTTTAATTATGCCCATTCCTTCTTAAGTGAGTGGGAATTGTGCTGAATTTAACAAAGTTAAATTTATTTAACTTGTTAAATTTTTTGCGGAAGCAAAACTTTCGCCACTCTGAATAGCGAAAAGGCACAAAACCGTAGTTTGAAAGATTTATCTTTCAAATTTTTTCTTTAACGTATTTTTCGATAATATCAGCGGCTTTCATGGTGTGAAGCACACCTCTCGGAAGGTTAAACCCTTCCTTGTTAAGCCTAAAAAACATCTCAGTAACTTGCGGAAGAGCAAGACCATAGCTCTTAATTTCTTCTGCCTGTGAGAATATTCCGACCGGATCATCATCCATCACTATTTCGCCACGGTTCATAACTATTACACGGTCAGCTTCGACAGCTTCACTCATATAATGGGTTATGGTTATTACTGTTATCTCAAGCTCTGTATTCAATTTGTGGACTGCTTCCATTATTTCTTTTCTGCCGATAGGATCAAGCATTGCAGTCGCTTCATCAAAAATAATACAATCAGGCTGCATAGCAAGCATTCCAGCAATAGCGACTCTTTGCTTCTGACCACCGGACAATTTATATGTCGAATGCAGTTTATATTCGGTCATGTTAACTGTTGCAAGTGATTCATCAACGATCTTTCTTATTTGATCAGGCAAAACACCGAGATTTTCAGGTGCAAAAGCAACATCCTCTTCAACAACGCTGGCAACAATCTGATTGTCAGGATTCTGGAACACCATACCACAGCTTCTTCTGATGTCATAAAAATGTTCTTCATCTTTTGTGTTGTAACCTTTAACAACAACATCACCCTCTGTCGGTATTAAAATACCGCAAAGAAGTTTTGCAAGTGTAGACTTACCGCTTCCGTTATGACCGAGGATTGCGGTATGCTTACCTTTTTCTATATTCAGGTTTATATTTTTTACGACAACCTTTTCATTGTCATATGAAAAGCTGAGGTTTTTTGTTTCAATGAAATTCATTTATATGACAATTCCTTTACATAATGTGCGATGTTTCGTGCGGTTCCGGCTTGCTGGAATTGCCGCCAAGTGGCGGCAAAGTCACAAAACTCGCCGTCTGAAAGAAACTTTGTTTTCTTTCAGACTTAATCCTTTTAATCAAAAGTAATTCTGGTTGATGCACCGCATGGCAGATATAATCCGGTTTTTGATGCCTTCAAACCTAATTCGTCCGCTTCAACCTTGCCGCCAATTTTTTTTGCAATCCTAAGACCTGCAATATATGCGCAGCTTGATGCTGAAAGACCGGTTGTATATGAATTCAAAAGATAGAATAACGGTTTGTCCGATAACAACAATGCTGTCTTTGCAACAAGTTGATCCGCCATATCTTCCATTTTCCAAACTTCGCCCGATGTACCTCTGCCATACGAAGGTGGGTCCATGATTATCGCATCATATTTATTCCCGCGTCTGATTTCACGCTCTACAAACTTAAAACAGTCGTCAACAATATATCTGATTTTAGCCTCAGCGATATCGGACAGCTCAGCATTGTGCTTTGCTTTTGCAACGATACCTTTTGAGGCATCCACATGGCAAACACTCGCTCCGCTCTTTGCCGCAGCAACGCTTGCACAGCCTGTGTATGCGAACAGATTCAATAACTTTATCGGTCTGTTTGCATTCTTTATCAGCGGCATATACCAGTCCCAGTTTGCCTTCTGTTCGGGGAAAATTCCTGTATGCTTGAAGCCCATCGGAGCAACAGCAAACCGCATATCTTCGCAGCCTATTACCCATTCGTCAGGCATCTTTGATACAATCCAGCTGCCCCCGCCTTTGGATGAGCGTCTGTAAACACCATGTGCATTATCCCAACTACCATCCTTCTCGGTGTTCCATATTATCTGCGGATCAGGCCGTATCAATATATATTTACCCCAGCGTTCAAGTCTTTCACCGTCTGAGGTATCAATCAGTTCATAATCCTTCCAATTTTCTGCTATATACATTTCAATTTCCTATGCTATATTATTCATTCAAATCATATATTAAGACCTGATTTACAATTCCGCTGTTGCATTGCTGCGGGTAAGGTATATCCAAATGCAGATATGCACTTTGAGTTGCCATTCTGCCTCTCGGTGTACGGTTCAGAAATCCGAGTTGCAGCAGATATGGCTCATAAACATCCTCAAGTGTAACCGATTCTTCACCGATTACAGCCGCAAGCGTTTCAAGACCTACCGGACCGCCGGCAAAATGGGTTATTATCGAACCCAACATCCTGCGATCGACAGCATCAAGTCCAAGCTCGTCGATATCCAGCTTTTCAAGAGCAATCTTTGCAATTTCCTCACCGATAATACCATCGCTGAGTACCTGTGCAAAATCACGCACACGCTTTAGTAGTCGATTTGCGATTCGAGGTGTTCCTCTTGATCGGCAGGCAATTTCAGCTGCACCGTCATCGGTGATTTTTGTATTAAAAATACCAGCTGAACGGGTGATAATTAATTTCAATTCTTCAGGAGTGTACATTTCAAGTCTGAACATCATTCCGAATCTGTCTCGCAACGGCGAAGACAATTGACCGGCACGTGTTGTCGCACCAATCAATGTGAAGTTCGGCAACGGTATTCTGATACTTCTTGCAGATGGGCCCTTCCCCATCATAAGGTCAAGACAATAATCCTCCATCGCAGGGTATAGAATCTCTTCAACCGTTCTCGGAAGGCGATGAATTTCGTCAATAAACAGAATATCACCACGTTCAAGCGTTGTCAGAAGAGCCGCAAGATCACCGGCTTTTTCAATGGCAGGACCACTTGTTACCTTTATATGAACACCCAGCTCTGCTGCGATAATGGTTGCAAGTGTTGTTTTACCGAGTCCGGGAGGTCCGTGTAGCAGAACATGGTCGAGGATATCATCTCTTGCGTTTGATGCTTTTATGAACACAGACAGGTTTTCCTTTATTTTTTCCTGCCCGACATATTCAATGAGAGTTTTGGGGCGAAGTGATGCTTCGTTATCAAAGTCTTCGGAATTTGCTTCCATGCTTGTTATTCTGCCTTCGAAATCAAGCTCAAAATCATCGCTGTTATGTGTGTTTATCGGCATAATATTGCAAACCCCTTTCTGTTTTTATCTTGACTTTACGAGTTGCTTTAATGAATCTCTGATTATATTTTCAAGCGGTTGTTCAGTATTTACTTTTCTGATGGCACCAAGTGCATCGCTTCTGGAGTAGCCAAGCACAACAAGTGCACTGATTGCATCCGATATAACACCCTTACCGGGAACATCGTTGATCATATCTGCACTGTTATCGGAAGCAGTGAAATCCTTAGCTATTTTATCCTTAAGTTCAATAATTATTTTTTGTGCTGTTTTCAATCCCACACCCTGAGCTTTTGTTATTGCTTTTGGATCATTCGAAAAAACCGCAAGAGCAAACGACTGGGCATTCATTGCCGACAATATACTGATAGCTGCCTTTGGTCCAACTCCGGAAACCGAAATCAAATGAACAAATGCTGTTTTCTCCTCATTATCATAAAAGCCATACAGCTCAAGTACATCCTCTTTGACATTCAGGTAGGTGTAAAGCAACGCTTTCTTACCGACAAGTGGGCTGAGCTTTGAAAAGGTCGACATACTAATATTCAACTTATAACAGACTCCTCCGCAATCAATAGCTGCATAGGTCTGATTCAATTCCACAAGGTTGCCATTTATATAATAATACATTTGTTTCTCTCACACTTTCTATCTTTGAAGAATCGACTGATTTGTGTTAGCGTGGCATATCGCCAATGCAAGCGCATCTGCTGTATCATCCGGTTTTACAGACTCGGCAAGATTCAAAAGCAGTTTTGTCATATATATAATTTGCTGCTTCTCAGCTCTGCCATATCCGACAACAGCTTGTTTTACCTGAAGCGGTGTATATTCATATATCGGTATTCCGTGTTTTGTTGCTGCAAGCAGAATAACTCCTCTTGCCTGGCAAACATCGATTGCCGTTGTTACATTGGTATTGAAAAAGACCTCTTCTATCGAAACTGCGTCTATTTTATGGCGAACAATAATTTTTTCTATATCATCATAAATCTTTTCAAGCCGATGTTCGAGCAAAGTTCTTGGCTTTGTTCTAACAGTCCCATATTCTATCGGGTGATGCTTACCTTTTACCGACGATATAATACCGTATCCGATTGTCGCAAGTCCCGGGTCTATACCTAATATAATCATTGCTTTTCATATCTCCGATAAGGCCATTCTATCAACACCTTAATACATTATTTTATCATACTAATTATTAATAGTCAATATTAAAGAACATAATTTCGATAATGTACATAAAATCTATTTTTAGAGAAACAATAGAAATTAAAGATAATTTTATCTCTTATCATAAATTAATTTTTAGTTTAATTCATGAATCGCTAACATTTTTAAACTCTCTATTGACTTTTTAATATTAGTTAGTTATAATAACACCTGTTTGTACAAGATGAATGTTCAAATTATAGCGGTTACATTAAAAACCCTGATATTAAACCAATAACATAACTGATTTAGTATCGTAACCAAGCAATGAAAGGAAAAAACTATGAAAAAATTTTTAGCAATATTCCTCGGAATATTAATGATTTCCTTAATGGGAATCAGCACATTGGCAGCAACAACAACACTTTTACCTGAAGGTGAAACATGGACATCAGTTGAAGTTAACGGCGAAAACGCTGAAATACTTTTCAACGAAGACAATACTGTAACAGTAAAAGGCAGTACAGCAGCTTGGCCTTGCATAATATCTAACCTTGCAAATCCCATCACAGTAGCTGCTGACGCAACAATAACTTTCGACTTCTCTTTCACAGCCGGAACTACCTCAATTGTTCTGTTCTTTGGTGAAGCAGGCGCCGCTTCAGTAACAGAAGGTGAATTTGTAGTTATTAATCCCGGCATTTCTTCCGAACTTCAAGCAAACAGCAATGACATTCTTCCTGGTGATTACAGCGGTTCATTCGTTCTCAATTCACTTGAGGCTCTTCCTGCTACAATAGCAAATGAAGACGGAACATATACCATAACAGGTGTTAAAGTGTTCACAGTCGGCGGCGCTGAAGTTATCTTCGACAAGCTCGAGATCGCAGCAACAGCAGCTGATACTTCAGAAGCAACATCAGAAGATACTTCCGAAGCAACACCCGGCACAGGCGACACAGGATATCTTGCTCTTGCTATACTCGCAGTTGTTGCATTAGCCGGTGCAGTTGTTGTAGTAAAGAAAGCCAGATAATCTGATTTAAACTAATAGTTCAGAAAGCTCGGATTTAATATCCGGGCTTTTTCTTGCTCTTTTTCTCAATTTTTCGACTAAATTTTCTTCTTTCCCCTCACAATTGATTATTGCAGGCATATTATGTACTAAGTCAATTACAAGGAGGATTATACATGGTTGACAGAAATATTGCCGGCTGCGGAAACAAACCATCCGGCGAAACGCTCAGTGCAATAAATGTAAATAAAATATTCGACAGTGCGAAAGACAAGGATTGTCTTGAGGATCTCAGAGTATACCTTTGCCCGAGTGCACAGGATATAGTTGATCACAGCTCGAATATTCGCGTCAAGGACGTTGAAGTTATCACAACCAACATAAGTATGGAGGAAGTGCCGTTCAACAGAGGTTATTATCAGGTATTGATCAGATTCTTCTTCTGTATTACCTGCGAGGCTTGTGTTGCCAATGCGAACATCAAAGTAATCCAAGGACTTTGTGTCTATGACAAAAAGGTATTACTTTTCGGAAGTGAAAAGAATGTCAGTATCTTTACATCAAATCCCAATGAAGACAATTTCTGCCCCAATCACTTGGATTTAGGCTGCAATTCTCAAAGCACGCTGCCTACTGTTGTCGTAGAAGTTGCAGAACCAATTGCTCTAGATATCAAATTAGTCGAACGCTGTCGGCCGTTCGGCAATTGCTGCTGTAATGCTGATGCTATCCCCGATGGAATCAGAGACCGTTTCGGAGACACCAACTTTGTTGACGGCGCTGGAATAAACCAGCTTTATGTTACGATCGGTATGTTTACAGTAATCAGAATGGAACGCCCTGTATCGCTTTTAGTTCCATCCTGTCTGCTTACTCTGCCCGACAGAGACTGCACACCCGCAATATCTCCCTCAGATCCCTGCAAGATATTCAGCAAGATGTGTTTCCCGGTCGGCGAATTCTTCCCGTTCTCCGAAGAACCCCAACCTCCGGCTCCCAGCGGAGGCTGCAAGGACCGCACATAGCTGTAATTAGCAAAGCGACACATAGAAGCACGCCAAGTTCAGCGTGCTTCTATTATTTCTCTTTATATTCATTCTAAAATGAATTTATCTTACTTCTTTTCAGTCAGTATACGCGGTTTTTTTGATATTGTTATATATATTATTGCAGCTAAAAAACAGGTAATACATACTATTATTGCAGTTACAATTGTCGGATACTGATATGCCAGCTCAGTTGAAGATACATGCTTTATGAATATACCGGTATATGCCCATACAAACACAAGCGTATAACTGTTGCATCTAAATTTGATTGCGGTTGCAACACCTATTATCATACCCACAAAAAGAATTATTATCGTCCATAATTCATCGCCAATACCAAAACCATTCCATCCGAGATAAACAAGCAGTGTCGTTGCATTTGCAATTGTTGCGACTGTTATCCAGCCGAAATAAACGCTGAACGGCAGCTTTATAAATAATATTTCATTTTGTGAAAGCTTATACTTTTTTATTTCTAAGGCAATAAGAATTAGACAACTTAATATTACAAGCATAAGAACCATTGTCAAGGGTATTAGATCATAATGCCAAGAAAAGATCCAAGCAATATTTGCGATTGATGAGATTGAGAACAACACACCGATTTTGTTAAGAAGGCAATCTAATCCCTCTGTCTTATTTTTCTGAAAGAAACCAAGCTGATATACCGAATATAATGCAAGCAAGAAATAAATAACACCCCATATTGCAAAGGTTATTCCCGTTGGTGCAAATAAATTCGGATATAAATTTGAAACTTCTCCTGTTGTTATCCCGTTAATGGGGAGAATATTTGCAAGAGCATTGACTGCTACCATACCTATGTATGTTATTATAGCTAAAATCCTGATAAGCATATTTTTTGTACAACTCATAGAAACCTCCTTGTATCGATTATCACATTCTATATATCATAATATCATATATAATACATATATGCAACACATTTTATCATTATAAATGTCATATTAGAATAAAACATCCAAGGCAATGCAGCCTTGGATGTTTATATAAAAACTCTGATTAATATTTGCTTTATTCAACTTCTGTTGCGAAAACTTCGATTTCAGCTGCGCTGATAAAGCTTGCTGAACCACCGCCGATTCCGATTATTCTGATACCACTGCATACATAATCATCTATATCAAAAGTATAACTTTCAAAAGCTGAACCGAATATACCAGTTGTATCACCATTTGGATAATCAGGCGAAGAGGTCCCTTGAATTTCAATCCATTCACCGTCTACCAGCGTTTCAAGTCTAATATCTCCATTTTGGAACCATCCGCCGTTGTTGAAGTGCATTCCTTCTGTAAAAATAACCGAGCTAACCTTAAATTCAACCGGAAAGAGGTAAGCAAAGTACTGTTCATATGGTTTGGTTGCATAATCAAAAGTGTCATATTGAACCGCCGAGCCACCTGTTTTAATTCCGTCAGATAAAACACTTAAATTTTTTGCACCAACGCCCTTGGGATCTTTTACATTACATAGTGGTATGGAAATTGAAGCAATGTTTCTCACTGTACCTGCATCGGTTTTATCATAATCGGATATTATCTTGTCAACATTTATAGTTTTTTCCGCTATAACAACATTGTCGTCAGCATCGGTTACTTTACAGGTAATTTTATATTCGCCGACAGCTTTATATACATGAAACACATCCTCGGTTGTATATATTGTCTCATCACCCATATTCCATTCGAATGATTTTATTTCACCTGTTGCTATTATTTTAACACTCAGTACAACAGCACCGTTTTGATTGTCTGCAATTATATCAATCGCTGGAGTATCATTGCGTTGTTCAAACTCAACCGGCTTTATAACTGTGTTTATATTAATAGTCCACATACCATTTGATTCAGTGAACCCTTTAGCAGACAACACCTGGTTTAAGAGTGTAATATTGCCTTGCACACAGTTATCAAGAGTGTATTCTGTGTACTGAAATTTACCGTCTTCCATATCGATGTTTTTCCATTTGGAATCAAGTGCTTTATATCCGTAGAAATTTCCCAATATTGCTCCGACGCTTGATGGATTGCAATCGCTATCCTGCCCGCAACGCATTGATATCTTGATGCTTTCCTCAAAATCGCCTTCGCCATAAAGCAATCCGATAAGTATATATGCCGAATTCATTTTTGCATCAATATTCAGGTCAGAACTTGCAAGATTGATACATGTATCGGTTTTACCCCATTTTGTTTCGATAACTTGCCAGCATTCCTCCCATGTCTTGCCCTCGTCATAACATTTCATAACATCATCCATGATCTGACGAAAGGTTGTGCCTTCCGGGATTGAATTTATGCCTGCATCTATTATTTCATCAATATCCTCAGCAAAGAATGCCGCTGCATGCATTGCAGTAACAAATACACCCCCGTATACGCCATCACCATAATTCATAATATGACCTATTTCAAAAGCTTTTTGTGCTGCTTCATTGATAAGACCCGGATACATATGACCTACAAAGTCAGCTTCAATTTGCCAGTCGATGTCGTCGCTATGATCATTATACAGTGGGTTGCCTGATAAAGGAGCTTCAATACCGGCCTTTAAGTTGTCTCTTGAAGCAAGGTTGGCGTGCCAAAGAGGAAAGGTTGTTTCTTTGAATGCATCGGCAAGATATTTTATGTCACAGTCAACACCATTTTCGAGCATTGCCTGTATAAACGGTATCTCAACATATAAGTCATCCTGGGTAAACATGCCGTTCATATCAAGATTATCGCTCGATGGGACTTCGTTTTCTGGTATTATCCTCCCACCGTAAACGAATTCTGTTGGCGCACCCCAAACAACACCGGCAGCCTGACCAACCCAGGAGCCAAGTATTTTATCATACAGCTCATCATTTGAAATTTGCTTTTCGATTGTAACAATTGATTCATCAGTTGAATTTTCAGAATTCAAATCCGAAGGAGTTGAATTACCCTGTTTACCACCTTCACAAGCGGTTACTGAAAAAGTAAATAAAAATGCAAGCAAAAACAACAATAGCTTTTTCATACAAAAATGCCTTCCTATATATGTTATAATTGCATGATAGCATATACCTATTTATATGTCAATCATTGATGAGAATATATCCGATTATATATTAAACTAACAAATGAATTATGATATTATTAATTTTAAAAAAGCCATGCAGTGTAGGCTTTTTTTAAATTGCTAAGGTAATTCATTTTATAGTTTCATGTAGATTGATTATATCCTGTTCGTTATATTTTAAATAGAAAAATAACCGGAAATATACGAAAACATATTTCCGGCAAAGTATTTATAACTTTTAGTAGTTTTTAGCTTCGATCTGGAAGTATACCTGTGGATGAGTGCATACAGGACAAATCTGAGGTGCCTGTTTCCCAATCACGATATGACCACAGTTTGCGCATTGCCAAATCGTATCACCATCTCTTGAGAACACAAGTCCGTTTTCTATATTTGATAATAATTTAAGATATCTTTCTTCATGTATCTTTTCAATTTTTGCTACCTCTTCGAAAAGGTATGCTATCTTTGTAAAACCTTCTTCTTTAGCTTCCTTTGCGAAGTTTGCATACATATCTGTCCATTCATAGTTCTCGCCTGCTGCAGCATCCTTAAGATTTGTCACTGTGTCTGCAACTTCACCGTTCTCCTGGAGCAGTTTAAACCATATTTTCGCATGCTCTTTTTCATTATTCGCTGTTTCTATGAAGAGAGCAGATATCTGTTCATATCCTTCCTTTTTCGCTTTTGAAGCGTAATATGTGTACTTATTGCGAGCTTTAGATTCACCTGCAAATGCATCCAATAAATTTTTCTCTGTTTTGGTTCCCTTTAAATCTTTCATAATAATCTCCATTCTGCCGCGTAGCAGCCGCACACAATATAGCGTGAAACAAGTTATCTTCATATCTATGTTAACTTAATTTTCACGCTAATTCCTCCATGTCCATATATTACTTATAATTACTTACATCAATATTATTCTTGTTACACTCCTCGCATATACAAAGAATATTTAATTCATACCCAACGATTTTCTGCTTTGGATTATTAAATATTTTACTGATATCGGAAGCTTTGATATCATCGGCATCACAAACTTTGCTGCACGAAATGCAATAATAATGATAATGCTCATCGGTGTTGCCGTCAAACCTATCCGGTCCGCTCGGGGTTGCAAGTTTAATTATTTTATTCTCAGTTGACAAAAGCTTAAGATTGCGGTATACTGTACCAAGACTAAGTGCCGGATTGCCAGGCTTTAATTCGTTGTAGATTTCAAAAGCGGTAGGATGGCATTTTGATTTTTTTATCTCATACAAAATAAGTTCTCTTTGTTTCGAATAATTCATATCTAACTGCATAATATATATTGTATTATTAATTAATAGTATATAAAATTATGAATCCTCCCATTTATTTATTTATATAAAGTTTTAATCAGTAATAATTACTGTTTTAGTATAAATCTAAATACTGATATTGTCAATAGTTATTATAAAATAGTTCGATATTCGTGATTTCATACAAATTGATGGTCGTTAGCGCAAAATGTATTGTACAATGCGCACATATACAAATATATACAGGTATGGTATAATATAATACATCGATATGTTTCTTTGTTATATGGGTTATCAAAGTACTTATCGTAATTTTATCGAAGGAGTTACTTAAAATGAAAAAGATTTTAGCATTTATGCTGGTATTACTTATGAGTGTTGCTCTTGTTGCTTGTGAAAAAGACGACAAGAATACTTCAAGCGCAGCTGGTGAAAGCATCACAAGCGAAGCTACAAGCACAGCTGATGACAGCTCAGCCGCTGAGAGTGTTGTTGATGAGAGCGTAGAATCCACTGCAGAAGTCAGCGAATAATCGTTTACTTCAACTAAACAGTAATTAAAATAAAAGGGGCAAATGCCAACCGGCATATGCCTCTTTTATTCGTATTTAGTTGTTTAATTTGTCTTCTGTACCATCGATTTTATCTTCATCAGATTGATTCTCGTGCTTCTGTCAGCTTCATCAAGCTTCATCTTGATTACCCGTATGGTTTCTTGGAAATTCGGTATCATAACATATTCGAGTGCGTTGACACGCCTGCGAGTTTTTACGATTTCTTCAGCCATAAGCTGACAACTCTTCTCGACCTCAGCGAGTTTAACCATTTTTTCAATCACTTGTCTTATTTTTCGAACCGCAAAATCAAGCTGTGCCGAGGTCTGGGCAAGCCCATAAGGAAGATTGTTATCGATAGAGTTTATCGTTAATTTAAATACTGGAGTGTTTACACTCATAATATTCTTTTTGCTTATTTTTACATCGGCAGTCTGCACAGGAAAAGACAAAGCATTTTCGACAGCAGGTTCACTCATTAATGCGCGTGCGACAACAAAGTCTGAAAATGCTGAATTTAACTCATTTTCGACTTCAATTCTCAAGCTTTGATTAATTTTTATCAGCTCAATAAATTTCTTTACCAGCTCATCCTGTTTGTCCTTAAGCAGCTTATGCCCTCTCGAAGCGGTTTTCAATCGCTTTTTCTGGTTTGAAAGCTCCATTCTTGTCGGACTGACATTGTTAATCGGCATCTTCGTGTTCATGCTTTCTAGTTGAACAAACTAAGTTTAGAAGTGATCTTTCTTTTAGTTCAACTTATTTGTTCTTATTCTGCTGTAAATATTGCTGTGTCCTTACTGTTCTCCGGCAAATATTTTGCTATATATTCATCTCTGATTCGTTTAAGCTCATTCTTCGGGAATATTGTCAGTAGATCCCAACCGATTTGAAGGGTTGTTTCGATATCCCTGTCCTCATTTTCACCTTGACCGATATATTGTTTTTCAAATTTTTCTGCGAATTTTGCATAGAGTTTATCTATATCGGATAATGCTCCCTCACCCAGAATGACAGCAAGTTCTTTTGCTTCCTTACCTCTTGCATAAGCTGCGAACAGCTGGTTCATTGTATCGGCATGGTCTTCTCTCGTCTTTCCACAACCAATACCTTTATCCTTAAGTCTTGAAAGTGACGGCAAAACATCTATAGGCGGGAATATGCCTTTTCTGTTTAATTCTCTTGATAGTATAATCTGCCCTTCGGTAATGTATCCGGTAAGGTCTGGGATGGGATGTGTTTTATCATCCTCGGGCATTGATAGAATCGGGATCTGGGTTATCGAACCTTTTTTGCCTTTAATTCTTCCGGCTCTCTCATAAAGTGATGCAAGATCAGTGTACATATAACCCGGATAACCACGGCGGCCGGGGACTTCCTTACGCGCTGCTGAAACCTCACGAAGTGCTTCACAGTAGTTTGTGATATCAGTTATAATTACAAGGACATGCATATCAAGCTCGAAAGCCAGATACTCTGCCGCAGTGAGTGCCATTCTGGGTGTTGCAACACGCTCGACAACAGGATCGTTCGCAAGGTTCATGAAAAGTACTGTTCTGTCAATCGCACCGGTTTTCTTGAAGTCGGAGATAAAGTAATCGGCTTCCTCGTATGTTATACCGATTGCGGCAAAAACAACCGCAAACTGCGAATTTGTATTAAGAACCTTTGCCTGACGGGCAATTTGTGCCGCAAGACGGGCATGCGGAAGCCCTGAAGCAGAGAAAACAGGCAGCTTCTGACCTCTTACCAATGTATTCAACCCATCAATCGAAGAAATACCTGTCTGAATGAACTCAGATGGATAATCTCTTGCTGTGGGATTTATCGGGTTTCCGTTTATGTCAAGCCTTTTCTGAGCTATTATGGGTGCGCCGCCATCTTTGGGCAGCCCCATTCCGTTGAATACTCTGCCCAGAATATCAGGTGATAATGCAAGCTGCAGGCTTTTGCCCAAGAATCTTACTCGTGTCTGCTTTATGTTTATCCCCTGCGAGCCTTCAAATAGCTGGATAAGTGCCTTATCGCGGTTGATCTCAAGAACTCTGCCGCGTCGAATGTCGCCATTCTGAAGTGTTATCTCAACAAGCTCATCGTACGATACACCTTCAACCTGTTCAACCAGCATCAGAGGGCCGACTATTTCTTTTATTGTCTGATATTCTTTTATCATTACAATATCATTTCCTTTCTGCAACTAATACCAGGTTAAGCGGTTTTCTCGCTCATTAATGTTTTTGAAATCTGATCTCTGATCTTATCTGATATCTTATCCAATTCCGCAAGATTATCCTGAGAGATATTCTTGGACTTTGCTATATCAACAAGCACATCAAGCTCAATTATATCATTGAATAATGCTCCGCTCTGTAAAGCTTTGATTCCTTCGGAATAATAAAGTAATATATTTCGAAGCATTTTATACATTTTTTCGGGACTTGTATAACTATCAACCTCAGAAAACGCATTCTGTTGTAAATAGTCTTCACGAATAGATCTCGTGCATTCGAGCTTGAATTGATCTTCGACACCGAGCGAATCAACTCCGACCAGTCTAACAATTTCCTGCAGCTCTGCTTCTTCCTGCAATAGCTTCATTGCATCGGTACAAACTCTTGTCCAGTCCGGAGTTACATTTTTTGAAAACCAATCCTCAAGTCTGTCTGTGTAAAGTGAATAGCTGTTAAGCCAGTTTATCGCAGGAAAATGACGGCGGTATGACAACGAATAATCCAATCCCCAGAATACCTTGACGATACGCAGTGTCGCCTGGGTAACAGGCTCTGCAAGGTCGCCGCCCTGCGGTGAAACAGCTCCGACAGCAGTCAACGCACCTTTGCGACCGTCGCTGCCAAGGCATTTTACATTGCCGCTTCTTTCATAAAAGTCAGCTGCACGGCTACCAAGGTATGCGGGATAACCTTCCTCGCCAGGCATTTCTTCAAGACGTCCTGACATCTCACGAAGTGCCTCAGCCCAACGTGAGGTCGAATCTGCCATCAATGCAACCGAGTATCCCATATCACGATAGTATTCTGCTATCGTGATTCCTGTATATATAGATGCTTCACGCGCCGCAACCGGCATATCCGATGTGTTTGCGACAAGCACCGTTCTTTTCATGAGTGAATGACCTGTTTTTGGATCTTTGAGTTCCGGAAACTCATTCAGAACATCAGTCATTTCATTGCCGCGCTCACCGCAGCCAATATATACGACAACTTCTGCATCCGCCCATTTTGCAAGTTGATGCTGCACAACAGTTTTACCGCTGCCAAACGGACCGGGTATGCAGGCTGTACCGCCCTTTGCAACCGGGAAGAAGGTATCGATAATTCTCTGACCAGTAATAAGAGGTATTACCGGGGAAAGCTTCTCTGCTATAGGCCTTGGTATTCTTACAGGCCATTTCTGGAGCATTTTCAGCTCTTTTTCGCCGTCCTTGGTTTCAATTACAGCAATCGTTCCGGTGACAGTTTTCTCACCAGAAAATATCTTTTTAATTGTGCCTTCATAGCCTTTGGGAACCATGATTTTGTGAGTTATAATATCTGTTTCCTGTACAGTTCCGATGATGTCGCCCAGAACGACTTCGTCTCCTGCCTTCAATACAGGTTCAAAGTTCCATTTCTTTTCTCTGTCTATCTTATCAACAGTAATTCCACGGCTGATAAAGTCACCGACTTTTGTACGCAGTACATCAAGCGGTCTCTGAATACCGTCGTATATTCCCCCCATGATACCCGGAGCAAGCTCAACCGACAGCGGTTCTCCCGTTGTTTCAACAATTTCACCCGGTGCAAGTCCCGAGGTTTCCTCATAAACCTGTATCGCAGCTTCATCACCGCGTATTTCAATGACTTCGCCGATAAGATGAAGATGACTTACCCTGACGACATCATACATTTTCACGTTTTCAATACCCTCGGCAATAACCAGGGGCCCTGATATTTTTACTATTCTACCTGCCATCTATATTCCAACCTTTCGCCGAAATGCCTGTCAATTATTTATAAAATATTCGTTCCGATTGCTTTCTCAACACTGAGTATTATATTTTCAAGCCCGATTCCCAGCGAACCGCTGTTACCGGGTATCAGAATTATTGCCGGAGTGGTTTTGCTTTTATATACATCGATTGTTTCATTCATATTTTCAGCAAGCTGCTCAGTTAAAAAAATAATGCTGTACTCTTCTTTTGCCCATTCTGCAATGGTTCTTGAAGCATCTCTAACATCAGAGGTTGCGTGAATTGTTACACCGACTGCATTAAAGGACAAAATTGTATATTTGTCGCCGATTATTCCGATTTTACTCACAATTATGTCCTCCTTTCAGCACCTGCGAAATTATTATATATCGCGAAGCCTTTGTCTTATTATTTTTACAGCGATGTAGTTGACTTTGCCGATAAATATCATTCTGAGTGTTGATATTTCATTATTTTTAGCTGTTATATAGCCTATCAGCTTTTCCGGTCCGAATGTTGCCGTGTTTTTTGATTTGACGTAGTAATTTATATATTCGTCGCAAAGCTTTTCAAGAAGCATCAGGTTTCCGCTTTCCTCAAACTCTTCAACGCCCTTGACAACCGGTGTATAATCGGTAGACAACAGCTTTTCTTTCAAACCAGGCTGTCCGTCAATAAAAGTGTCATAGTAAAAGTCAGCACTGAGATTTCCACCTTTAATAAATACAGAAGCGAAAGCAGCTTTCTGTCCGTTTTTGGTTCGGAGGTAATCACGTATATTTATAAGATCAATATTTGTCTTTATCATGTTTTCGATAAACCGTGAACCACTCTTTTTTGCCAGGCGAAGTTGTGCGGAAAACTGAGAATTATCAAGGATATTATCGATAATTTGAGGGGATTTTCCATCAGATTCTCTGATTTTTTTTACCGCAGCGGCAATCTCCGGCATAAGCTTTGTATAGTCATCTTCAATCAATATGCTTCTCAATTCTTCGAGTGAAACCGTTCCGAGTGTTGAATATAGCTCAGGCTGTTCCCTGTTCAATAATTTTTCACGAAAAAGAACCTTAAGATTAAATACATCATATTGCAGAAGATAGAGTTCAGATATTTCTTTTTGAGGGCAAACCTCGTCGATATATTGATAAAGCCACTTTGTCTGTTCGTTCAGGATCTTGTCGAACTCAGCCGGATTGTTAATGCGGTCAGTAAATTCTCCGTAGGCGGTTCCGGAAAGCATTTTTAATGCTGTCAAGGCGTCCGGCGCTGAAATGAGCTGTTCAATTTTAGACTTATCCAGAAGACGGGTTTCGATTTCTGCCGTTCTTGCAACAGCATAATAATAATTTTCGCTCATTACACCTCACCCTTCCGCATAAAGCAATTATTAATTCTCACCAAACAGAATATCAGCTACTTTCGATTCGAGTTCTTCACGCTTTGATTCAATTAAACCCTCATATGAACATATCTGTCTGCTTACTTTCGACTCCAGTATAAAACCTCCCACAAATTCATCAGTTGGCTCACCGATTCTGACGGTTGGTTTCCCCATAGCCTTCAAAGCAGCATTCAACTCATCGCCGACATTGTTACCAAGTTTGATGCATGTATTATTGCTGATTCTCAATATGTCATTTTCATTTGTATTGCATTTTTCGATCAAAGCAAACAGCACCTTTTTATATTCTGCTGCGTCAAGATTACAAAGCTTATCAATTGCAGCCTTAAAAACAGAGCTAATAACCTGTCTTTTCGCAATAAGAACATCTCTTTTAACAGAGAGATGCGCCGCTGTTTCAGCAACATGCAGATTCTGCTCAGCTTTCTTCGTCGCTTTAACGATAATAGCTTCAACCTGAGCAGCACTGTCAGCTTTTTGCTTTTCTATAATCGAATCCGCTTCTTTTTTGGCCTTTTCCAAAATCCCGGTACATTCTGCTTCGCTTTTCTCGTTTATTCTTTTTTTAATGCTTTCAATACCGTTCATAAATATATTCCTTTTCTGTTTTAATCAGTAGTTATAACTTGATACCGTTCCAGATAAAGAATGAAGCGATAAGTGCAAGAAGTGCATATGTTTCGACAATAACTGCCATAGTAACGCCCTTGCTGCTCTGTTCGGGTTTCTTTGCTGTAAGCAAACATCCTGCTGCTGCAACTTTACCCTGGTAAATAGCTGATACAAGACCGACGATTCCGATTGGTAACCCTGCCAATAAGAACATCATTCCCTGTTCAATAGTCAAAGCAGTAAGGTCACCCAAGATGCCGATTTTAACCCATATAAGAATTGCTATAATCAATCCATAAAGGCCCTGAGAACCGGGCAGAAGCTCAAGAACCAGAACTTTTGAAAACTTTTTCGGATCTTCGGTTATAACACCTGCTGCTGCCTGTGCTGCTATTGTAACTCCGATTGCCGAACCTACACCTGCTAAAGCTGCTGCAAAGACTGAACCGATAAGCGCTAAAATCAAGCCTGTGAATGCTGTAGTCCCCATATTTATTCCTCCATATTTTATATTATTTTACTATATTAATATACATAGTTTTATTTGATAACGGTTTGAAGCTCTCGCCGTCTCCGGTGTAAAACTTCCCGAAAAATTCAACATACTGCAATCTGTTTGTATGAATATAAGTTGAAAGCAACGACAACCCGAGATTTATTGAGTGCCCAATAATCAGAATTACAATAACCAATAAATACCCAACAACTGGTATGTCCACAAAGAGCATTGCCATTATGTTAAACACCAAAGCAATTGCTCCGGATGCTAAGCATAATGCAAAAATTCTTGTATACGATAACACATCACCGAGAAATCCGGTTATACCATATAGGCTTCCAAGTCCACCGCCAAGTTTCCCTAAAATTCTTTTATTTTTGCGTCCTTGCGTAAGAAGAAGCCCTATTGCTGTTATTATGGTTAAATACTTTCCTATGTTACCGAGTATTATTCCAATCTCGCCGGTCATCGCCATTGATACACCTGACATTATCAATCCGACAATAAACAACATCCAGAAGCCCTGATCAAAGATTGCTGCAATTATATCGCCCGATTTGATATTTTTCCTTGCCAATGCGATATAACCCGCAAACATTTGTATTACGCCAAGTGCCATACTTATAATCATCATTAACAATGATTGTTCAAGCGGCGAAAACAACAAAGGTTTAAACCACTCTGCTCCGAAATAACTTCCGAAAAGTATACCCATTACGATTGATGAAAGACCACCCATAAAAAACAAGGAAAGAAATTTTCTTGTAGATTCTTTGGGATGCAGGACAAATAGAATAAATCCACAAACTCCAGCAATTAGCAGTCCATAACCGGCATCACCAATCATAATTCCAAAGAATAAGGTATAAAAGAATGCAACCATTCTATTGGGATCAATATCACGATATGAAGACGGTGAATACGAGTTGGTTATAATTTCAAACGGTGCGACAACCCTGCTGTTTTCAACCAATGATGGCGGTTCGTCCTCAGGTCTGACTTTTTCGAATCCGATGGCTATAGTCTCTGTGATCGCCCTGAGCTTCTCGTCAAGCAGCTCACATTCGCATTCGGGTATCCAACCGGTCATTACAAAGCAGAAATTGCTGTCGTAAGAAATATTTGCGGCATCAAGTTTATCAGCTTCGATTCCGTACAGGTCATACATATTTTCCATGTACAGAAGCATATTGCTTTTTTCTATTTCGGATGCGACCGCATCTTCTTCCTCTTCGAGTGCATCTTTTTCGGACATAAGCATTTCAAGATTCTTTGCTGCTGTGCCCTTATAGCCTTGAAAATCAACCTTAATGAATCCGTATTGCTTTGTGATTGTTTCGAGTTCATTCAAGACATCTTTATGAGATATAAGAATAAAATAACTCTGACCATTGATTTTATCATCCGGTATATATGCAATCCCATCCGTATCGCCAAGTTTCTTGATGAATACAGCTTCATCTGTTGTCTGTATAAATCCTGCCGTTGCTTCGGTTGATTTTGTACTGTCGACATCACTTAAATCAAGCTCAAGATTCAGAAACGGTTCAAGTTCTAAACTTTTCTGTTTTATCTGTTCTTTTCTTGCTGATATTTCAGAAATTCTTTTTTTATATCCTTCAACTATTTTCATTGCATCCTGTAACTTATTTTTATCAAGAAGCAATTCATCAGCAACTATCTTTGGGACTTCTCTCGAAATAACATCTAATGACGCGAACAAATTTCTTGTTTTGATCTGATATTGTTCTAAAAATTCAATATTTGAACGAATTTTTTCACGCAATGAATTTGTATCCAGGAGTTCAACCAGTTTTTTTGATGCTGCGTTTTTTTCCTGCGCGGTAAAATCGATTTTTTCGGTTTCATAGAATTGAACGCTACCCATATCCTGCAATATTGAAAGGACGACCTTTTGCTCAGCAAGCAGCCCTGCTATTGTTACTTTTTTCATTGTTGCTATCATAGTATTACTGCTTTGCTCCTTTCAAATATTTTATGAGTTATATACTTTTTAGATAATTATATCTTTCAATATAAAATCAATTGCATTGTTTGCATTTTGCTTTGATTTTTCACAGAGCTTGTCTGTTTCTATCTTGCCGGAACTGACTATCTTCTGCGTCAATTCGGCAGCTTGCTTTTCAGCTTCGGTAAGTATTTCACCGACCTTTTTTATAGCATTATCATATGCGGTTTTTGATGTTTTTTGCATGGCAATTCGAGCTTCGTTGACAATTTCGGCTGCTTTCTGCACAGCATCTTTGGCATTAAGCTCTGCCTGCTCTTCTATTTGTTTTATTTCAGCAATTATATTGTCCTGCATATGACATCCATTCCTTTATTATTCTGTAATTTATATATCGACAAGAAAAAAGATAAATAAATATATAGTGCTATCACAATAAAAATCAAACAAACACTCATTATATTTTACACGACATTATTGTTCTTGTCAATATAAAAGCAACAAAATAAATGCGGAGGTTAACCGCATTTATGAATTATATTAATATACTCCACTGCCGAAATTTTATTTATAATAATCAGTTGCTGTTTTTATAAATGCGTCGATATTATCCCAGGGAGTTTTCGGTGGTATATCGCAGCCCGATGAAATTACGAAATTTTTATAACTACCGCATTCGCAAAGAAGTGTTTTTGTTTCTATTGTTACAGTTTCAGGTGTGCCGTTTTTCAATACACCGACCGGATCGATGTTTCCCATGATAATTTTATCAGATGGCATTCTTTTCAACATTTTCAACATATTAATTGCGTTGCCCAAATGGTACACCAATGCACCTGTCGAAAGGATTGAACCAGTCATCTCAACAGTGTTGTTGCCGCAATTGTGATATATTATTATAAAGTTATCGTTCTGGGTAGCCTCGATAATTTTCTTTACATAAGGAGCTGAGAATTCACCTGCCATATCAGGCGAAAGCATTCCCGCAAGTGGTTCAGCAAGAATAACACCATTTGCTCCCGCTTTCCTGAACTCAAGGCAATACCTTATGATAAAGTCCGAGGCTATATCGAGCAGATGCTCGACCTGTTCAGGGTAATCGAAGCAATTGATTATAATTTCTGTTATGTCCATAAGTCTGCCGGCAAGCGAAAACGGACCGATAACATTTCCGAATACCGGAATATTATCAATCATTTTTATCGCTTTCCCAATTGTTTCTACATAAGTTTTCGCTCTGTCATTAAGTTCGGGCAGCTTCAATTTATAAACATCGTCGATATTTCCAATAATCCTTCCGATTACAGTCGGAACTTCATCTTCTGTTACCCTGATTTCTGCTCCGAAGCATTCGGCTTCTACTGATAAATCCATAAAACCGAAAACGGCTTCGGCATCTGTGCGTTCTGCAATCGCTTTTATGACTCTTGCTTGTTTATCGCTGTCGGTTAGCATCTCTCTGACAGTATAACCGAATAAATCCGCGCCCGGAAAAGTCAAAACAGGTATTACTTTTTTATTCTTCTTGTTTATAATGGAATTAACCCATTCTTTCATGTTTTTTGTTTTATTCATAATTATGACCATTCCTTCTTTTATGAGTGGGAATTGTGACGTGTTTAACTTTGCTAAAATATCGCCACTCTGTATAGCGAAAAAGCACAAAACCGTAGTTTGAAATATATATCTTTCAAACTTTAAAACTCCATTTATATAAATAACCTTATTTCAAGGGCATTCTACCATATCCATAAATCATTTTATATAAGCATATTAGTATTTTTTTAATTAAAATGAAAACTTACTAAAAAAGAAAATATTCTTATATACAAATACCACGAAAATTGATATGATACATAAGGTATTTTAGATATGAAAGGATTTAATCATATGTTGACATCAAACGAACGAATTATGCGGTTGTTTATGAATAAAGAGGTTGACCGTCCGGCATTAAAATTATGGGGAGCAAATAAATACAACAATGGTGATTGGCTGCTAAATCCGATGTATAAGCCTGTTGCACAACAAGCTTCGGATATATCCGATCTGTTCGGAAACAGCTATAGTCCCTTTGATGCATACTGCGGAAAAAATATTGGTAATATTATAGAAACTGTTGAAAAGAAAACTGCTGAACCAACATGGGTTGAACATCATACTACCTACCACACTCCATTAGGCGACTTACATTCTGTTTACCGTTTTTCGACTGTCGGTGAACCGGGTATGACAACTGAATATGCCGTCAAAGACGAGGCTGACCTGAAAAAGCTACTGTCAATACCATATGAGCCAATTCCGTTCCAGAGCAATCATGATGAAACTGTCAGAGTTATGGGAGATCGCGGAGTTGTTATGGTCGGACTTGAGCACCCAGCATATTCACTTCAGAGAATGACAGGGTCTGAGACTCTCGCAATAATGAGTTTTGATTCGAGAGAATTAATTGATGAAATTATCTCTGTTTATGCTAAAAGAATTTACAATCATACGAAAGCTGTAATAGATGCAGGTATAAAAGCGCCTTTCAGTTGGGTCGGTCCTGAGCTCTTTATCCCACCATTGATGTCGCCTGCCGATTTCGATGATTTCGTTTTGAAATATGATAAACCGCTCTGCGATCTGATACACAACAACGGCGGCTATGTTTGGGTGCATTGCCACGGCAAGGTTGGTAATTTCATCGAAAAATATATTGACATGGGCGTTGACATCCTCAATCCGCTTGAGCCGGCTCCGAATGGTGATGTTGTTATGGATGATATCGTAAATAAATTCGGTAGTAGAATCGGACTTGAGGGCAATATCGAAATACAGGAAATACTTCAAGCCGAACCAGATCACTTAAAATTTTTAATTGATGTCTGCGTTGAGGCCGGAAGTAAGGGCGGCAGGTTCATATTATGTCCGTCAGCCGGTTTCATGGAATATCCCTTCCCCGATCAAAAATATATCGATAATCTGCTTTTATATCTCAAATATGGTTATGAATGTGTTAATAAATACTGTAAATAAACAGCAAAAAATCCGGTCACTTGATCGGATTTTTTGTGTGCAATTAAATTGACAAGAAATTTCAGGGAGGGATTTATAAATGTTCGATTGTATTCATCAATTTTGTAAGGTTCTCTTTTGCGTTCTGTATATTATATAGCTGAACCTTACGCAGGCTTTCATATTGGGTTTTCAGTCTTTCAATTTCGGTTTTCAGTTGACGCTCGGACTCGGAATTTTTCTTGTAAAGCTCAAGAATAATGCCTTCTTTTTCAACAATGGTGTCATTCAAACCCTGTCTTTCGCTTTCTATAAATTCACAACGTGTTTTCAGCTCGACTATTTCACTGTTCAACAAATCATTCTTGTTTTTGTATTCAAGAAGCTCATCTATCTGTTGCTTGAGTGCATGGTTTTCAGCGATTATCTTCGATTTTTCTTCATCAACACCACCGCTGAGTATTTGCAGTTGCTTCTCAAGTTCTTCTGCCTTTACAGCAAGTGTATCTTTTTCGCGTATCGCCATAGTCAGAGCATTTGTTTGTTCGGAAATTTTCTTTTCATAATTAAATATAGCCGTTTTATGACTCTGCTCAAGAACTTCGATATATTCAAGCACATCCTTTTTATCAAAACCGAAGGTGCTTTTTTTAAATTTCTTCTCTTCGTTATCGACTATCATTCCTCTGATTTCTTCCATATTAAACTCTCTCTTTCTCCCTCTCGATTGTTAATGCAGTACCTGAATTTAGCCCTTTTCTTTTTGCTGTCCCAGCTGCAATTTCAAGTACACTTTTTGCTTCTCTGTAATATTTTGTCATTTTATTTGGATTCATATTTTCTTCGATATGTACAATAACATTTATCTCAGATAGGAATACCACATCGATCGGATATTTCATATTGAAGGTATGAACCTGTCTGCAAGGTACGATCAGAAGTCCGCTGTCATAGTCAAGCTGTTTTGTCGGCAGCAACCCAAAAAGCCTGCTAAAAAAGTTATCTGCAAGAAAGACCTCGATTATATTCTGTTCGCCTTTTTTTATTACTGCTGTCTTTTTCATATTTATAGCCATTCATTTCACCGTTGCATAGAGTTCTGAAAGTTTACTTAGAACTCCACTTATTATTTAAATTGCTGTATCAGCTGTATTATTGTAGGCCCGAGCAGAATTATAAATATAACCGGGAATATAAAGATTACCATCGGAAGCATCATTTTGATAGGTGATTTCATACCCTTTTCCTGCGCTGCCTGGCGCCTTGCAGTTCTTAGCTGTTCAGATTGTATTTTCAATATATTTTTTATCGGAATTCCAAGCTTATCCGCCTGGATTATTGCCGATGTAAAGCTTTTCAGCTCATTGACCGAGCTACAGTCCGAGAAATCCTTGAGTGCCTCTCTGCGTGACTTCCCCATCTGTATTTCACGGTATAGAGTCATTAACTCATCTATCAGAGGTCCATCCATCTTTTCGGATATCTTGAGTAATGCTGCATCAAAGCCAAGTCCCGCTTCGATACTGACACATAATAAATCGAGCACATCAGGGAGTTGATATTTTATTGAATTCTGTCTTGTATTTACCTTAATAATCAGAAAATACCGGGGAACAAGCACCCAGAGTATAACTCCGATCAACATTATAAGGAACTTACCGATGCTGTCCGCATCAATCGCAAGCGCTGTGAAAACTGCAAGCAGAAGAATAGGTGTAATAATAGCATTCTTTATAAAAACATATTCATCGGGATCCATTCTGATTCCTGCATAACGTAATTCTTTTGCAAGAATAGAGTTGTCCGATTTCTTGGTTTTTGACTTTTTTCTTTTTGAAAGGTATTCGGTTATCCTGTTTATCTGCGGAGCGATAAAACGCTTGTATATCGAAAGATCAAGCTCATCAAATATTTCTTTTTTCTTATTAGCAACCTGACCGAGCCTTTTGTTCTTTATATCAATATTCTGCCCTATCGGTGATAAGGCTATTGTTATTATTACGAACATCAGAACCGAAACCGATATAACCAGAAGCTCCATCTTTACAGCCTTTCTATATTAAACTAACAAATGAATAGGGATTATATCATTTGAAAAAACCAAAAAGCATTAACTTTTCTCGAATGGTTTTGGAAATTCATTTGTTACTTTTATATACTTAGTATTTTATACTGATTATCTTCTTTACCACAAGAAACCCTATTGTTTCCATTACAACGCAAAGTCCAAGCAGCATTCGCCCTATCCCTGACTCAATAAAACCTAACATATACGAAGGATTGAGTAAAAAAATCATAAATCCCAATCCGACCGGCAGCAGTCCTATTACAAGCCCTGATATTCTGCCTGTTGCGGTAAGTACTTTTATCTCGCTTTTCAATTTTAACCTGCCTTTGATTGTATCCGAAATACTTTGTAATATCTCCGACAGGTTACCGCCGACCTGTCTTTGTATGTTTATTGCCGAAATGGTCAGCATCAAGTCATCGCTGCCGATGCGGTCAACCATTGCATTAAGAGCTTTTTCGATCGGTGTGCCATACTTCGTTTCGGTACAAACTCTCATAAATTCCTTCGACAAAGGTTCACTCATCTCGGTTGCTATAGTTTCAAACGCTTGGTTCAATGTCAACCCCGAACGCAGGCAGTTGCACATAACAACAAGCGCATCACCAAGCTGATTCTCAAATGCGGTTATTCTCTTTTTTTTCTGCTTTTTCAAATACCAGGGCGGAAGGATTATTCCCACCAATCCGAACAACAGCGAAAACACGGCATTCCCGGTGATTAACGCAATCAGTCCGGCTGGTACAAAGCAAAGTATAATCCATATTGTTATAAATTCCTCAGGTCTTATAAGAAGTCCGGCTGTTTGAAGCTCGTTTGCGATACTTTTACCATATTTCAACTTCCGGTTTTTTTTCTTCTTTTTTATTTCGGCTTTAATTTCAGCTTTTTGCTGTTCATCACTAAAAAGATCTGTCATACGCTTTTCGACAATCAATTTATCGCAATAAATATACCGAAGCAGAATTACAATAAGCAGAAAAATCAATATGACGCTTAATATGCTTACTATTATTAAATAAGCAACGCTAACGAAACCATTCATTGGTTACTGCAACTCCGTTTCCTATTATTTTTTCAAGACATCTCGGTTTAATTCCGGTTGCTCTGAAGTCACCTTTAAACTTACCAAAATTATCTCTGTCTCCGTTTGTCTCATATACAAATATGTCCTGCATGCTGACAACATCGCCTTCCATGCCGGTTATCTCGGTTATCTTGACAACCTTTCTGCTTCCATCAGGCAGCCTTGACTGTTGCACAATAATATTTACAGCCGAACAAATCTGCTCTCTTATTGCTTTTTGAGGAAGCTCCATGCCTGCCATCATAACCATTGTTTCAAGCCTTGATACCGTATCACGTGGACTGTTAGCATGGGTTGTTGTAAGTGAACCGTCATGACCTGTGTTCATAGCCTGCAGCATATCCAGCGCCTCACCCGAACGAACCTCACCAACAATGATTCTATCAGGACGCATACGGAGTGCATTTTTTACCAATGCACGGATGTTGATCTGCCCGCTGCCTTCAAGGTTTGCAGGCCTGCTCTCAAGCGTTATCAGATGCACCTGATGCAGCTGCAGCTCTGCAGCATCCTCTATTGTAACAATACGTTCGTCAACAGGTATGAAAGCCGACAGTACATTCAATAGTGTTGTTTTACCGCTGCCGGTACCTCCGGAGACTATTATATTAAGCTTTCCTCTGACACAAGCATCAAGGAAAGATATCATCTTCGGTGTTATTGAGCCCCATTCAATGAGTTGGGCAGCCGTAATGGGCTTCTTTGAGAATTTTCTTATGGTAAGCACAGGTCCAACCAGCGAAATAGGTGGTATGATTGCATTAACACGCGAACCGTCTTTCAACCTTGCGTCAACCATAGGGCTTGCTTCATCTATATGCCTGCCGATCATTGAAACGATACGGTCAATAACATTCATAACATGCTCTTCGTTCCTGAAACGAAGCGGAGTAAGCTGAATTTTTCCCTTCTTTTCAACAAAAACTCTGTTTGGACCGTTGACCATTATTTCTGTAACTTCGGGATCCTGCAATAGTTCCTCGAGTGGCCCATACCCCATTATATCATTATAAACATCGCTCTGTATTTTTTGGCGTTCGGACTTGCCGACTCCGCTGCCATTTTCTTCAACAGCTTGAGTAATAATTTTTCTTATGACCTCATCGGGGATATCCTTTTGCTCCTGCTTGTTGATCTCGCTTATGACATAGCTGTGTATCCGATTTTTCAATTCAAAAAATTCATCAATAATCTGAACTTTTTCCTTTGTTTCCTCTGTATCAACCACTTTGTTTTTTTCTATTCTATCAAGCAGTCCCATTGTATTATATCCTCATTATAATGTTTTTACATACCCGGAAATTAACTTTGAAATCTGAGTTTTCGGCATCCCTGCCACAAACGGGACACCCTTGTTAAGGCTTGTCAGCACTGTCTTTGTATCGTCGGGCAGACATAGTTTAGTTGTCAGGCTGAGTATAGACTCAAAATCCTTTTTTGAAATAATACTCTCAGTACAGCGATTAAGAATAAGTTCAACCTTATCCTTTTGTCTTAATGCTTCCATTATACCCAAGCATAACTTTGCGTTTCTGAGTGATACAATGTCAACGCTTGCAACCAGATAGACTACATCACTGCTTTCGATTGCAGCTATTGTAGTATCGTTGAATCCGGGCGGCAGGTCAATTATTATGTATTCATAATAAGGTCTTAGCGTGTTTAATACAATCTCCATAGTTTTATCACTTATATACTCGCTCAACTCAGGACTTTTTGGAGCTGCCAGTACTTCAAGGCCGCTGCTGTGAAGCGCTAATGTACTTCTGACAACATCGATGCTTAAATCGCCTTTTTCCTTTGTCAACTCATATATTGTATCCTTCGGATCAAGGTCAAGCAGAACTGTTACGTCCCCAAATTGGAAGTCAGCATCAATAATGACCGTTTTCTTTCCGTTTAATGCGAGCTGTACTGCAATATTGACCGCAACTGTTGTTTTACCTGTGCCGCCTTTACCGCCAAAAAATGATATTACTTTTGAACGTGTACTTTTTATGAAAGCATTGTCTGATGTTCTCTTCTTTTCGAGCGAATATGCCTTATATAATGCTTCTTTTACTGTCTTTGCATCCGAATCAAGTGGTAAAACCTGTTTTATACCATATTGCATTGCTTTTGCAAGCAGACTGACATCTATATTGGCTGATAACATTATAACGCTTGCACCTTGAATTTGTGCATAAACCTGTCCCGCTATCTCAAAAAGCTGACCCGCGTTTGAATCATGAATGAGAATAACAACATCAGGACTATAACCCAAAATTTTAAGGTTTGTCATATTGTCATATTCGAGGAAGCCTGATATTGCAATGCTTTCATCATTTATCAGGTTCTTGATTTTTATTTTAATGTCAATATTATCGGATACAATGACAACCTTAAGCTTATCCATATCTACTCCATTTTTTATTTATGTTTAATTTGAAATCGGTGCAACTGATATTTCTTCCTCATCACCGACACTTCTCAGAACAATCTTAATAAGTCCGTTTATAATATTATGATTCAGTATAGTACAGTCCTCAGCAAGAATTTCAAGTGTTATATTAGAATATTCGGTCAGCTTTTCTTTCCCGGTCGGATATTGAGATGAGCTTCCGATTGCAATTATTTTTATATCTTGAAGCAAATAATTTGTTGTCGGTATTCCATCAACATTTTTAGTTATAATAATATCGATTTTGTCACCAATTCTTAAATAACCGGCAATACCTGTAATCGCATCAACCGATATTGTAAACGCACGGTAACCGTTCTGTACACGCTTGGCAAGCTCGTTATTTTCCTGATCACCAATAATAAGTATCTTCGTTTCAAGGAATTGTTCGCCTTTACTGATTGGATATTTTGCGGTTTTACCAATAAGATATGTAATATCTTTGACTGCATTAACCGGCACCGTAGCTGAAGGGAACTGTGCTGTGGTCAGCATTTCAGTAGTTATTCTTGTATTCTCGGTAATATCAATCGCAGCAACCACAACTTCAATTGTTTCCTCGCTTTTATTTTTCTCAAGGCTGTTTTTCTGAAGTTCCGATGCGAACAAAAACACCGCCATACCGGTAATAATCGCAACAATTGTTGCAATGAGATATATTTTCTTCATATATTTTTATCCCTTTATTATTTAGTCAACCTGTATGTATAAATCCCGAAATCTTTTTCAGATATTCTATCTGTGTACGATATGTTTGTATATATAAACGAACCCTGTATTTCATCATCACTCGGTGAACCTTCAAGTAAAAACGGAGCAAAGCCGACAATTTGTACAGTTCTGCTGTCTGTGAAGCTGTATATCAGGATGTACATAACTCTCGGACAGTCCTCTACATAATGATCTATTATGCAGCCGCCATACCCCACATAATGATTGCAAAGTGAGAGTCTGTACTCAACAGCATCCCTCGCTGCGCTTGTTTTGTTACCTGTTGCAACCGGTAATGACTGACCGACATAGTTTTCACCTTCATAACCGTATTTTAGCCATTTCTCAAGCAGTGCAGCATTGCCGTTCGAATCATCAAGTACAACAAAGCCATAAAATCCCGTATCACCGTCACCACCGCCGACTTTTATAATTACATGATCTTCTCCAGTTGAAATAACATTGTTATATGCTTCTTCAGTAATTCCAAGCGGAACTGCTCCAGTAATAGAACCTACAGGACGTGCTGAAACTGTTGCGGACTTTAGTATTTCTATATTATCAACTCCAATAATTTTTGCAAGCCGTGTTTCGCTTGTTTTCGATACACTAATAGTTACTGAAGTAAATTTTCCATCTTTAACATCACCGAAAATAACATTTTCGGGATAAAAATTTTCAACCTCATTTTTTTGAGCATATTCAGAGGCAGCATTTAATACTATATTTATTTTCAAGCTATCATTTTCGTCAACCGGCAGATATCTTCCCACTGATAATGCAATTGCATCAGCAGCATTTTGAGTATTTGAAGCTTCGACATAAGCTGCGCCGATATCCAGTGCCAATGCTGAAGCTGTAAGAATAAGAGTCATAACAAGTGCAACTATAATCGCACTTGCTCCTGATTCATTTTTTAAAAGCCTTTTCATACTATCAACCAACCTTCATGGTAACGCTTGATGACAGCTTTGCCGTATTACCGCCGAAAATTGTATTAGCTACAATAGTCAGTGTTTTAATCTCGCTTGTTATTGTTACCGTAACATCACCGGAACTTGGATTTGTTGTATTTGAAAGAACTACTGCCGTTTCAATATTTTCTTTAATATTATCGGTAGCTACACTCAAAACCTTTTGCGAAGTGTCATATTCGAGAGTTGAATACGATGATGATACCGACGCATATCTCGCACCTTCCCGAGCGCAGTTATTCGTTGCAAGCTGTGCTGAAAAAATCCAGCTGAAATCGATGATACCGCAGAGTATCAATAAAATAATAGGTGCGATTATTGCAAATTCTACAACCGCCTGCCCGTCTTCATCCAATATAAATTTTTTCATAATTATCATCCCTTCTCAAAATTTATTTACCTTGTTCAGGGGTGCGACTGCACCCCCGATTCCAATTCTTATTACTTCTCTTATTTTAGGAAACTGTTCCCGAAGCATCAAGCTTGTCACCAATACCTGTGAACATATCTCTGATCTTTGGGCCAAGTATAACAAGACCTGCAATTACAACGATTGCTATAAGTCCTATGATAAGTCCGTATTCTACCATGCCCTGCCCGTTTTCATCCTTAAAGAAGTTTACTAATGTTTTCATGATACTGTCCTTTCTGTTTTCAATTAAATTTTAATTAAGATACTGTGCCTGAAGCATCAAGGTTATTGCCGATATTTACGAACATTTCCTTGATTTTTGGACCTAATATTACAAGACCTGCAATTACAACGATTGCTATAAGTCCTATGATAAGTCCGTATTCTACCATGCCCTGTCCGTTTTCATCCTTGAAGAAGTTAACCAATTTTTTCATTTCCTTTTCCTCCTATTGTTTATTGTTTTTATTTATATAATTGTTCTTATAAGAACATATCGTTCTTTCAGAACAAAGGGATCAAAAGTGTGCAGATAAAACCAAATGCAAGATAAGGTCCCATTGCTGTTTTTGTCTTAAAATTACCAAGTTTTTTAATTTTAATAATAATTCCGAAAACAGATATTGCTATTGCCATTATAGTCATTGTTTGCAGAAATCCGTTCAGTCCAAGATAAAAGCCTGTTATTACTGCCAACTTAATATCACCGGCACCGACTTTTAATTTCAACAACGAAGGTAATGCAAATATAATACATGCTGCGCCGAAGCCCCAAAGACTCTGAATAAGTTCAGCAGTCGAATAGTTGATTACAAGAAATATAAACTTTAAAATCAATAACACAAGAAGCAATATATTCGGAATTTTTTTTGTTATCAAATCTACTGCACTTATCATAAGACAAATAACAAACACTAACATATACTCAATCTGATGAACTATATTTGAATCAATAAAATATATTATCGAGAACAGTGCGGCTGTAAATAACGACCAGAAGATAAAAGCATATTTTTCTATGAGTAAAATACTTTTTACCGATTCAGTGGTTCTTGCCATAATAAGTTTTTTGCTTATTTGCATACAACCATATCCGATTACCAGCCCAAGCAATACATATACAAAAATCATAGATTTTCCTTTCAAAGCAAAACAAAAAGCCGTATTCCCATAATAATGAGAATACGGCTTAATAAATGTACGATTGACTATGCGATCATAAAACCAGATAATTCGACAATTAAATATCATTAAAAATGACATATAATCCTAAATAAAAGGTGCAAAATCGCCATTGATATATCGTCAATGGTAAATCAATTAAAACCCGTCTTCGTTCGGTGGCTAGGCTGTCATAGATAAAAAGCTTTGCTTTAATCCTTAGACCCTATAGCTTTGTGCCCTTATTTTTCAATAAGTTTACCATTATCGGGAAGTTGATTAATTATTCAATTTTATTTTAATCAGTTTGGAATGATTCCAACCATTCAAGCAGCTTAATTGAGTTATTATATAATTCTGCTGCAACCTTCTCTTCGATGAAACGCTCTGAAAACTTTTTATATGAAAAAGGATAATCGCTCATGTAATAAAACATCAGATCGACCATAAACTCTTCTTTATCATCCTTTTCATCTCTAAAACGTTTTCCTGACTCTTTTTCAAGAAATTCATTGTTTTGCGTAAGTTTATTTGCAAGAAAAGGAATGTTATGTGTTTTTGATGCTTCCTTGCCTGTATGACATACAAACATGCCCTTGAGCATACGCTCTATCGATTGCTGGCATAAAGCCGGAACATAGGAATATCTTTTTGCATCAAGCAGAATTTTTGCTGTCTCTACATCGTATTTTGCGAGAGTTAACCAATGCTCGTATTTTTCATAACCTGTCATGCTTTGACCTCGTTAATCATCTGAAGCAGTTCACCGTTGTCAACCAGCTCCTTCAATGCTCTTGTCACCTTAATGTCATATTTAGCTTTTAGTGAGTAAAGCTCATCTGCTGCTTCGGAAAAGGACAACACCTTGTTGTATGGCCTTTTTGATGTCATTGCATCAAAACTGTCAGCTACCGAAATTATTCTTGCTTCGAGTGAAAGCTGATCACCACGCAGTCCACAAGGATAACCCGATCCATCCAGCCTTTCATGATGCTCATATGCAATTCGGGTGACTTCATCAGAAAATTTGCCTAAAAGTACTTTTTTTGAATAGGTTGGATGCTTATATATTTCTTTGAATTCTTCGTTGGTTAAGTTATGACTTTTCTTGAGTATTTCATCCGGTATGTAGCACTTGCCGACATCATGGAAAAGACTTGCTACAACTATATTATCAATTACCGCTTCTGCGCATTTAAGCTTTTTAGATATGAACAGACAATAATCTGCAACTCTTTTACAATGATTCTTTGTGTATTCGTCCTTCTCGGTGATTTTATCAAGAAGAAAATTAAGCTCGTCATAAAAGTTATCAAGATACTCATAAACCGAACCACTCGAAATATAAAGGATCTTCATATCTGTATTGCTCTGAAGCAGCACCTTATTTTTTAAATCCTGAGTGTAAAAGCAATCGTTTTTCTCAAGCGTTATCTTTTCTTCGCTATTTTCAAGAGAAAGGCTTCCCTCAACAATATAGAAAAACTCTACCATATTTTTATCAGAACCCGGAGTAAGCCAAATCAATGAATTTTTATCTATCTTCTGAACCATTACCTCAAGATTCTTTTGTTCGAGAAGCAAAGCAAGGTCGCTTTTACTATCCTGTGTTAAAAAATCGACCTTTTCTTTTTTGACAAAAATTCCATCCATTTTTTACTCCATACTTTGTCTGAAAAATATCTCTCCACCGTTTTCCAGAATTTCTCCGACAATGCCGCTGCTGTCAATCAATTCGCATTCATAGAATATCTGCGGTTGTATGTCAATGGGATACCTACTGGTGATTTTAATTATACTTCTGTGTGCTTCAAGGAGGCTTTCATTATCATCGATAAAGAATGCGATATCAACATCGCTTTCATTAGTATTCGTACCATTGAAATATGAGCCGAACAGATAAATTTTTGACACCTTGACTGTCTCTGCTACATTTTTTATCACAGAAGCCAATGCTTCCCTGATATCAACAGGCAAAGAAAGAAGATCCATTTATCTCTTTATTACTATAAGCGGATCTATAACAACCGCAACACCGTTGATTTCATAAACTACATATTCACATACAACTTCAACACCCAGAGCAGCTGCTATTTTAATTGTTGTCTGAGCAAGGAAGTTTGTTCTTGCAACAAGCAAATCAAGATCGGGATCTTCTTCAGCCATTGCTGCTACAACAAGATCTTCAATTTTTGCGTTTGTTCTCTCGACCAATTTCTCGACAATCGCAATCTTAAAATCAGATACTTTCGATATCGATATAGACTGTTCGTGAGAAACTCCTTTTGCCGATACAGCAACAGTTGATAAAGTGGTTATCATAAGTACTACTAAAATAATGGATATAAATTTTTTCATGTGTGTCTTCCTTTCGATATAAAAAATAAAACAAATATAAAAGCGACCGAATATAATTCAGCCGCCTAACGATAACAAATAGCACAAGATGTGTATAAATTTGTATACATTTCGGCAGCTGGCAACCATAGAGAATCAATTCTCGTTAGGCCCTTTAGCTTCGCGTCGCTGCCTTTCGGCAGGTTTGCCTGTGCGTGGGAGCTTATAGCTCATCGTCATAATAACACTCTATATATTGTTTGTCAAGGGGTTTTTAAATTTTTTTCATAAAATTCGTGAAAAAATATTTTTTTGGTCAATGCGTATATATCTCTTCAATTTTAATAAAAATTTTCTTATGCAATTTAAAATATGACTTTGTTTGTTTTTCTTGCATAAAATATTTATATTATACTGAATAAAAATAATTTCTATTTAAAACTTGTTTTAATCGATATAGTATGCTAAAGTATATATGTAATTTATACCTCGGGAAGGATTAAATATATGGCTATTAATAAAGCAACATTATTAGCACTTAAAGCTCTATCCTATCCTGATATCGAAATAAAAGAAACATATAAAGCCCAAAGAATGCTCTTGAATATAAAATCAGCGAGTGTATTTACACCCTTTTATAAGCTGTGGGACAGGCAGGTGCTGTCGAACGGCAGAGAGGTCAGTGTACGGATTTACCATACGACAAATGATAAACGAAAGAATCTGTTGATCTTCTTCCACGGCGGCGGCTGGGTAACCGAAAACGTTGACACCTATAACAATGTATGTCGTAACCTTGCGAAGCATATAGGTTGCCGGGTCGTTTCGGTAGAGTACAGTCTTGCTCCCGAGCATCCATTTCCGGCAGGTCTTGAGGACTGCTATGCTGTTGTAAAGGATATAATGCTATATCCTGAGTTATTTGATATAAAACGGGAAAAGATAGTTCTTATAGGCGACAGCGCAGGCGGAAATCTTGCGGCGGCAGTATCGCTTATGGCAAGAGACCGACAAGAATTTTCTGTTGCCAAACAGATTCTCATTTATCCCTCTACCAATAATAACCACACTGTTTCTTCGCCATTCAAATCAATATATGACAACGGCACCGATTATCTTCTCACTTCAAAACGAATCTGCGAATATATCGACTTATATAAATCCAAAGATGAAGATTTAAAGAATCCTTATTTTTCGCCTCTGATTGCAGATGATTTATCCAACCAACCCAAGACATTGATTATCACAGCCGAATACGACCCTCTTCGTGACGAAGGTGAAGCATACGGAATTGCTTTGGAGAAAGCAGGCAACAATGTCCGTGTTTACAGAATGAAAAATGCATTGCACGGCTTTTTCTCGCTTGACTATCGTTTTATCCAAGTAAAAAGAACCTATGAATTGATAAATTTATTTCTAAACAATTGAAGCCGTTATATTATGAAAGGAAATTAATATGCCCGGAAAACGCAGCTTAGAGTGGAGCCGTCTTGACAATGCGGCTAAAATATTTCCCTCTACAAGCAGTAAAACCGACACGAATGTTTTTCGTTTTTATTGTGAGCTGAAAAGCCCGATAGATTCTGCTGTTCTTCAGAATGCTGTCAATACAGCGATAAAGGATTTTCCCAACTTCCTTTGTGTTATGAAAAAGGGAGCCTTCTGGTATTACCTTGAGCAATGCGATATAGAGCCGGTTGTTATTGAGGAAAGCAAGACTATCTGTTCACCGATATACGAAGATAAAAAAAAGCTATTGTTAGAGATCAGCTATTACAAAAACCGAATAAATCTCGAAATATATCATGCACTCTCCGACGGCACCGGAGCAATGCAGCTTCTTAAAACAATAGTCTATCATTATATCAAAATCCTGCATAAAGCTGAATTTGGTGATGATTTACCACTGCTTGACAATGACGCATCATTTGCTCAGAAAAGCTCTGACAGCTTTCGCAAATATTATCAGAAGATAAAGAATACCCCGAAAACAAAGAGCAGCAAATCATATAAGCTGAAAATGAAAAAACGTGATGCAGATCACCTTCAGGTTATTGAAGGAATTGCTTCCGTAAAAAATGTACTTGAGGTCGCACATAAATATAATACCACTCTTACAATATATCTTACCGCAGTTTATATGGATGCAATACACAAAGAAATGTCGCTACAGAATGAACGCAGGCCGGTTGTGTTGAATATCCCAGTCAATCTGCGTAAAATTTTCCCTTCCGAAACAACAAAAAACTTTTTCGGGATGATTGGTGTTGAATATAATTACAGCAAAAAAACCGGAGATTTTGCTGATATGATAGCAACAATCGACCGCAGCTTTAAAGAAGAGTTGCAAAAAGACCGTTTAAGCGCACGTATGAATAAGCTTTCCGCTCTTGAACACAACCCCTTTATAAGGATTGCGCCGCTTCCGCTAAAAAATATAGCCTTGCGTTGGGGAAGACGTATAGCTGACTCAAAAGTTACCGCTGTAATCTCAAATGTCGGCAAAGTTGATATGCCGCAGGAAATGGCTTCTTATATAGATATGTTTGGTGTGCTTGCAAGTACTCTCAGACTTCAGCTTTGTATATCTTCTTTTGGCGACAGGCTTCAGATGGGATTCACATCCTCCTTCGTAAGTACTGACATCCAGAAGAATTTCTTCAGGATGCTGACCGAAAACGGTATTGATGTTGAGATACGGAGCAATGACTTTGATATTTCTGCCGGGGAGATGAAAAAAGATGCTTCAATGTCGTAAATGCAAGGTGTTTGTCAATGGGAACAAGCACGTCTGCCCTCTCTGTCAGGGAGAGCTGACCGGAACTCTCGTTGAAAATGCCTTTCCGCATATAAATACACCGAAATACAGCAAAAACCTTCTGATGCGGCTTATCACATTTATTGCTATAACTATCAGTATATCAAGTGTTGCATTGAATATGATGATCCCTTCTGATATATGGTGGTCGCTTTTTGTCATCGGCGGTGCTATATCAGCATGGATTACTGCTTCGGTGGGTATTAAATATAGACGCAAGCTGTTTAAAAATATAACCTGGCAGCTTTTCATAGTAACAACCTTCGCTGTGCTTTGGGACTTGTCGACAGGCTGGTTGCGCTGGTCGATCGATTATGTCATACCAATCAGCTGCATGGCATCTATGCTCTCAATGTATATACTGTCGAAGATTCTTAAAATTCCGACATACGAATATGTTTTATATTTAATATTGGATGCTTTATACGGAATCATTCCGGTTATATTCATATTTACCGGAGTTCTGAACATAATTTATCCGTCGGTGATATGTGTAGCCTGCAGCCTTATTTCAACAGCAGCAATCCTGCTGTTTGAAGGCAAAAATATGAAGGAAGAAATTATAAGAAGAATGCACTTATAACATACTCAGCTTACCGTAACCTGGATTCCCTTAATCTTAATACCGTTGAGTTTTTGGACAACCATCGTTTTTAACTCCTTCGGAACATCAATTGTTGAGTATGTGCTTTGAATAGATATAACCCCGAAAAGTTTTCCGGGTAATCCGGTTTCACCGGTAACTGCTCCCAAGATATGATTCGGGGTAATTTTATTTTTTCTGCCGACCGATATTTTGACAGAAACCATGTTATGGTCGTCATATACACGTTTCTTTATATCCGAATTAACCGATGAATTGACTTTTATGGCTCTGCTCGAAAGTCGCTTTGCTCTTACTGATGAGTCCTCAATTAAATCGAATTCATTGAAGTCAGCGGGTATATTATCTTCCGGGAAGTTGTCTTTGACAACCATAGCGACGAAAGCGGCAGCGATATCGACAGCTGAGCGGTCCTCGGATAGAAACTTTTCGACAGCATCTTTGTACATACTGCAATCATTTTCATTCATAAAAGTTATTAATTTTTCAAAAACATCCTCTATCCGTCGATCTCTGATTTCGCCCATTGTAGGTAATGCTTTCTGAACAATTTCACACTTTGTATATTTCATGATATTTTTCAGCTGAGACAGTTGCTTTCCACCCTGAATAAAGGTAAATGCCTGTCCTTGTTTACCTGCACGCCCTGTTCTACCGATACGGTGGACATAGTATTCATCTTCCTGGGGCAAATCAAAGTTGAATACGATTTTGATATCATTAACATCAATTCCTCTTGCTGCAACATCGGTTGCGACAAGAATTTTAAATTGTTTATTTTTAAATTGATTCATAACCTGCGACCTGATTGCTTGTTTCATGTCGCCGTGCAAACCTTGTGCAGGGTAATCATGGCTTCTCAATTCAAGTATCAACTCATCAACCATCTTTTTTGTATTACAAAAAATAATCGAGGAGTTGGGTTTGTAATATTCAAGCAGCCTGCACAGTGCTGCTGTTTTCTGTCCTTTAGGTATGTTGAAAAAGTACTGCTCGACTGTATCCACAGTCATCTTGGCTTGTTCAATCTCTACCATAACAGGATCTTTTTGAAACTTCTTTGTTATTTCAAGAACCGCGCTTGGCATAGTTGCAGAAAACAATATTGTCTGGCGGTCTTCGGGAGTTGTTGCAAGAATGGTTTCGATATCCTCAACAAAGCCCATATTCAGCATCTCATCGGCTTCATCCAAAACAACCATTTTTACCTCGGATATTCTTATTGTTTTTCGACGCATATGATCCATTATTCTACCGGGTGTTCCAACAACAATTTTACTGCCCTGCCTTAGCTTTGCAATCTGGCGGATTATCGGATCACCGCCTACAACAGCACACACAGTTGTATCCTCTTTATATCTCGAAAACTTTTTTATTTCGCTTACCGCTTGCAATGCAAGCTCGCGGGTTGGGCATAATATCAATACCTGAACTTCCTTCGGATTCATTGTGTTGTCAAGCATATCTATTGCAGGCAATGCGAATGCAGCAGTCTTTCCGCTTCCGGTCTGGCTGCGGCCGATTATATCCCTGCCTTCCAATATATAAGGTATACTCTGCGATTGAATAGAGGTTGCATCATCGTAACCCATATCAGCTATGCCCTGTTTTAACTCTTCTGAAATTGAAATGTTTGAAAATTTGACACGGTCCATATTATCTCGTTTCTGTTTTTGCTTATTTGCTTAATTATATTATACAGCACATGCTTCCTCCGGAGTTTGTGTGGTTTTAGTTTACCGAAATTCCGTCGTACCGACGGAAAACACAAACTAGTTGGTTGAATAATTTGAGATTGAAAGCGCCGCTTCTTGGGGTTCAAGCTGTTATCCGTGCAAAAACTTTTTCGGACAACAATGCCAAGTTTGGTTAAGCTTATGTTGGCTTTATTATACCATAATTTAATTTTACAATAATGAATTATCAGAAAATCTTTTTTATTTTTGTTATCTTCAGCTGTTATCACTAAATTTATATTTTTTATAACTGATATTCTGTATAATCCATGAGTATATCATTGTCCTCCCATTCAAATGAAAATATTTACTACATTTTTTGATAACAACTATTGACTAAGTGGGTTTGTTTTAGTATACTTAAAATTAATAATAAAACAATCTGTTTATATAAATAATTAATTTAATCCACTTTTATGGAGGTAAAAATGAAAAATATCATTATTATCGGTGCTGGGTATTCCGGAGTATTGATAGCAAAAGGACTTGCAAAAAGATTCAAAAAAGATCCTAATGTAAGCATCACCATCATAGATAAAAACCCCTTCCACACAATGCTTACCGAACTTCATGAAGTTGCGGCAGGCAGAGTTGAGGAAGAAAGTATAAGAATGAGCCTGAGGCAAATTTTTGATGGCAGGCGCGTAAATGTTGTAACCGATACGGTTGAGTCGGTGCATTTTACAAATAAAACGGTTATTTGTAATAAAAATAGTTATTCGTATGATTATATTGTCATTGCAGCCGGATCAAAGCCAACCTATTTCGGTGTACCGGGTGCTGACAAGTATGCCTACACCCTGTGGTCATATGATGATGCAATCAAACTCAGGGACAAAATCACCAACTGTTTTAGGCTTGCATCGTCCGAAAGCGATCTCGATAAAAAGAAGAAGCTGTTGACCTTTTATGTTGTCGGCGCAGGCTTCACCGGTGTTGAGATGGTTGGCGAACTTGCCGAATTTGTACCGATTTCATGCGATAAATATGAAATCCCACGTGAGCTTGTTACAATCTGCAATGTAGATTTCCTTGATCGCGTTGTGCCGACCCTTCCCGAAAAGCTGTCAGCAAAAGTTCTTCGTAGGTTAATAAAAATGGGTGTCACTGTCAAGCTGAAAACCAAGGTTGTCGAAATCGGGGAGGACTTCATTGAAGTTGAGCACGAGGGCGAACAAATCCGCCGCGAAAGCAGCACAATTATTTGGGTTGCCGGAATCGAAAGCTCCGAGATAACAAACAAGGTTTCGAAGGAGATACCGACCTCTAACAGAGGCAGACTACTTTCTGACAAATACCTGCGTTCAACTCAAGATGAGAGTGTTTACATTGTCGGGGATAACCTTTGCTTTACCCCTGAAGGCGAAAAAATGCCCGTGCCTCAGATGGTAGAGAACTGCGAACAAAGTGCGCACACAGCTGCACATAATATATACAGCACCATATCCGGTAAGGGTGAGCTTGAAGAATACAAGCCGAAATTCCATGGGGTAATGGTTAGTGTTGGCGGACGCTATGGTTCCGCACGTGTCGGAACAAGCAAACACATGTTCAATCTTCCCTCGTTTCTTGCTATGTTTACCAAGCATTTTATCAACATTGTTTATTTTATCCAGGTACTTGGCTGGAACAAAATTGCCAGCTATATCAAACATGAGTTCTTTACAATACGCAACAAGCGCAGCTTTGTCGGCGGCCATTTTTCAAACAGAACACCAAGTTTTCTGCTTGTACTGCTGCGTATGTGGCTCGGAGCTGTATGGATATTCGAAGGTGTAATGAAAATCGTTGAAGGATGGTTAAAAACTCCAATGCTTGAAGGCTTCTTCGGCGGTGCAAATTCCTGGTTTAACTCGATTATTAACGGAACAACATCGGATGCGGTTACCTCTGCAACAGGATCGACCGGCGGTGAGGTTGTCGAAAAAGTCGAAACTCTTATATTTAACTTAGATTTTCTCGGTTTATTCAAAGCAATTTTCGTTTCGGGTGCCGAGCTCGCAAAATCAACAGTCGCTGACTTTGCATTCAAGCTCGATATCCCACTGATGAACTGGTTTATAGATAAAATTATCCTTCCCAACGACTGGGTACAGCTTGCGATGCAGATATTTATTGTAGTTTCAGAAATATTAATAGGGCTTTCGCTCTTAGGCGGCTTGTTCACAACCCCGTCAAGCACGTTCTCAATTGTACTGCTCTTTATGTTCACCTGCACAACAGGCCTTTATCTTTCGAGTTTCTGGATGATTTTTGCCGCAATCGCACTGCTGTTCAGCGGTAGAGTATTCGGATTTGACTATTATACAACCCCCTGGCTTAAAAAGGGCTGGAAAAAAATAAGATGGGTAAGGCGGTCATATCTGTACCATGACTGAAAAGATAACCATGTCAGAACAAACGAAAATCAACCTTAATCAAGCATTCGAGCTTGTAAAACATGAAATACAGCAGAAGCTCAAAGCAGCTCCTGCCGTAATAAAAGCCCAGACACTTCATCTCGCAAAAACAAGTGGCAAGAATATCCGCGCAAAAGCGCTTATTGCCTGTTCGGCAAATACTGATGGAATGACAACGCAGGATGCTGTTCATGCAGCAGCTGCTGTCGAACTGCTGCATCTTGCAACATTGGTTCACGATGACATCATCGACAACGCAAATAAAAGGCGTGGTATTGAAGCATTGCATAAAAAATACGGCAAAAAAACTGCTGTGCTTTGCGGTGACTATCTGATGTGCCTTGCCCTGCAGCTTGCATCATCCGTTCAGGTTCGGGTTGTAGAAGATAGAATTGATAATCTGCTACCCGGTTATCTGACAGAAATTTGTCTGGGTGAATTAAGACAAAACAAAAACAACAAAAACTACAGACTATCCGAAAATGAATACTTTAAAACAATTTCAGGTAAAACCGCTGCACTGTTCCAGGCTTCATTCTACATTGGATTCGTGCTGTCGGGTGAGCCAGAGCAGAACAAGAAAAGTTATACCGACATCGGTAGATACATCGGATTGATCTTCCAGTTGGCGGATGACTGCATGGATTACGAGGCAACGCAAAAAGTATCCAAAAAGCCTGTTTTGTCTGATTACCGCCAGGGTGTTATAACCCTGCCATTAATTTACGCGTTGAAAAAGGATATTTCGCTCAATGGGAAAGTTGAAGGCGGAATTGAACCGAAAGCACTCAAAGCTGCGGTTAAAATCGCAGGCGGGTTGAACTATACACATTCAATCATAGATAAATATTATAATAAGGCAAAAACTCTTATTGAAAATCTTGATACAAACGCAGACAAAAAAGAAAATATGCTTCTATTGCTGAATAAATCAACAGGCAAATAAACTTTTACAAAGGAAAAGCTATGGATAAGATTAAGCGTTTACTTAGTTATATCGAAATAAAAACCAAGATAACAAGCGTGCTTACCTAATGGTTTTATCGGCGATGAGTTAATGTTAGCTATAAAACCTATATCAATAATCCACCTGCTTTTATTATCGGTTGTCCCGTTCTGTCTGACCGCAAATATAATGCTTGCCAATAACATCTGCGACCTGAAGCATGATATCGCTGTAAACAGATACACACTCGCCTATTATATTCAGAAGCACTCGACGAAGCTTTTTGCAGCAATATATTACATCACATATCTGTCTGTTATAGTCATGGTTGCAATAAAGCAAATTTCACCTGTCAGCCTGCTTTTGCTGCTTACGCTGATACCGGTACAAAAGAACATAAATATATTTATGAATAAGCAGGTCAAAGAAGAAACCTTTATTGCTGCAATAAAGAACTTTGTACTTATAATCATCGTGCATTCGATTCTTCTTTTTGTAGGTGCATTCATACCGATATGGGGTTAAGCTGTGAAACTCGCAAAAAAAACGGATATAATTATAATAGCTTTAATAATTCTATTCGGCATCGCCTTCTGGTTTTTATATAATAATATATTTAGTACAAAGGGTGCTGTTGCAGAAATATACTGCAAATCCGAGCTTGTCAGAACGGTTGACCTTACCGAAGGAAAAGAATACAGCTTTTCGATACCCGAAGAGCCTGATGTTGTATTTACAGTATACGCCGATGGCAGCATCGCATTCACCGAATCGGATTGCCCCGACAAGGTCTGCATCAACACCGGCAGACTTTACAGAACCGGGCAAATCGCTGCTTGCCTGCCAAATCAGATTTATATCAAAATTGTCAACCCTGATGAATCCGAAGCACCGGATTTGATTATAGGATAAGATACAATCAAATACTAAAAGAGGACTTGCATTGATGAAGGATGCGAACTTCATAAATAAAAAATATAATTCTATTTTAATAAAGAAGCTTGCTCTTACCGGACTGCTTTTTGCGCTTGCGATTGTACTTGCGATACTTGAAGGCATGTTTCCGATGCCGATTCCCGTCCCGGGTGTCAAGCTCGGGCTTTCCAACATTGTTGTTATGTACTCGTTGTTCTTTCTCAAACGACGCAACGCAATTGCGATCGCTGTATTAAAGGGGTTCTTTGTTTTCATAACAAGAGGACCGGTCTCGGGTGCATTGAGTATTTGCGGAGGCTTATTATCGATTTTAATTATGATAATACTGATGCTAATATTTAAAGATAAGCTTTCATATCTAATTGTCAGCGTTTCTGGTGCGATATTCCACAATATTGGTCAGTTCATCGTCGCATCGTTTATTATGAGTACTCCCCTTTGGTTCTATTTCCCGATACTTTTGTTATCGGGCCTTATTGCCGGATTTGCAACCTCTATACTACTGAAAATAACACTCCCTGCATTTGAGAGGCTGCATTTACGATAGATTTTTTATAATTGAAGAGAGGAGAAGCTATGAAAAAACTACTATCAATTCTTTTAGTTACGCTCATGGTGACAACAATGTTTGCTGGATGCGGAGCTAAAAAAGAAGAAGTAAAAACCGGTCTTGCTGTTATCACATCACTCTCCAAATCAAAGGATGTTACTGATGATGCCGCAGGACTTGCTGAGGTTGATTCCACAATCGTTGCGGTTACTGTTGACGCAAACGGCAAAATAATTGCATGTGTTATCGATGCTGCTCAGACAAAGATCAACTTCGATGCCGAGGGCAAGGTCACAACCGATCTTGCAACCGAGTTCAAGACAAAGAACGAGCTCGGCGATGATTACGGCATGAAGGGCAACTCAAGCATAAGCAAGGAATGGTATGAGCAGGCAGCTGCTCTTGCGAACTATGTTGAGGGCAAGACTGTTGCGGAAGTAAAGGCAATCGCTGTTGACGAGGCTACAGTTCCCACAGGCGATGATCTCAAATCCTCTGTTACAATCTCAATCGGCGGATTTATCACTGCTATTGAAAAAGCTGTAACAAACGCAAAAGCACTCGGCGCAGTTTCTGGCGATACCTTAGGTCTTGGCGTTGTTACCACAATAGCAAAATCCAAGGATGCAACTACTGTAGCTGAGGGACTTGCACAGGCATATTCAAACTACACTGTCGTAACAAAGGATTCAGGCGGCAAAATCACAAGCTGCATTATCGATGCGTCACAGGGCAATGTAAACTTTGATGCAGAAGGTAAGATTTCGACAGACTTATCGGCTGAGGTTAAGACAAAGGATGAGCTTGGCGATGCTTACGGTATGAAGGCTCAGTCAGGTATCGGCAAAGAGTGGTACGAAGAAGCTGCTGCTTTTGCTTCATACGTAACCGGAAAAACAATTTCAGATGTAAAAGCTATCGCTGTCGATGAAGAAGGCACCCCTACCGGAAGTGACCTAACTTCCTCAGTTACCATCGGTGTCGGCGACTTCATCAAGGCACTTGAAAAAGCAACAAAATAGTTGTATAATTAATTTTGAAATATAACTATTAAAATGGGAGGGCGCAATACTGTTTCTAATCAGAAAAGTATTTACCGCCTTCCTGTTCTCATTTAAGCAGACAGATTGTGAGCTATTATATGAAAAAAATCCTACTTTTTATATTATGTATTATTTTATTATTGCCTGCCGGTTGTGCTGGTAACAGCCCGAAGCGTTACCAAGCTGAGTTTCTCACCCTATTCGATACCGTAACACGAATTGTCGGATACTCTGACAGCAAGGAAGAATTTACAGAGCTTTCGCAATCTATATATGATGAGCTTGAAATTTACCATCAGCTGTATGACATCTATAACGATTACGATGGTGTCAATAACATAAAGACAATAAACGACAATGCCGGTAAATCGCCAACTATAGTTGACAGCCGTATAATCGACCTGCTGCTTTTTGCAAAAACGCAGTATATAAAAACCAACGGTAAAGTAAATGTTGCATTCGGCGCGGTATTGAAAATATGGCACGATTACAGGGAGCAAGGCATCGACGATCCCGAAAATGCTGCCCTGCCTCAAATGACAGAGCTTGAAGCTGCCGCTGAGCACTGCAATATCGATGATGTTGTAATTGATGAGGATGCCTCAACAGTATATCTGAGCGATCCCATGATGAGGCTTGATGTCGGTGCGGTTGCAAAGGGATATGCAACAGAACAGGTAGCAAAGCATTTCGAAGCTAAGGGCGTGACCTCGCTGCTTATCAGCGTTGGCGGTAATGTGCGTGCAATCGGCTCAAAAGCAGATGGTGGCAACGGTAATACAAATCCTTGGGTAATCGGAATCCAAAATCCTGACAAGATCAATGAAAACACTGAACTATTCAGCGTTGAAATATCAGAATTGTCGGTTGTAACCAGCGGGAGCTATGAACGGTATTACACTGTTGACGGCAAGCAATACCACCATATAATCGACCCCGAAACACTTATGCCAGCCGAATACTGTACCGCGGTTTCGGTTATATGCAGAGATTCCGGACTGGCAGATGCATTCTCGACAGCGACTTTCAATATGCCGGTTGATAAAGCAAAAGCATTTATAAATAGCATCGATGGAGTTGAAGCAATGTGGGTATTACCTGATAGAAGCATTGAATATTCGGCAAATTTTGAAAATTATAAGCAAAACTGACATAAGTATTATTGACTCGGTTCCTTTTCTGTGATAAAATGGTGTCAAATATTTCAAAAAGGACAGTGGGTATGAAAAAAGAGAATATTATCAGGCTACTTTGGTCATCAGTTATAATGTATTTATTATATTTCATTATTTATATACTAATGCAACAATTTCCGGAGTTAGCAATAAATATGTTTTATCCAATATACAAGAGCTTTATATCAGTAAATGAAACATATAAAGTACCATTGATTATATTTTTAGCACATGGTTTTATCTTAGTTTTGAATTTTGTTATTACTTTAACTATATCAAATCAATTAAAAGCTAATAAAAATATGATATTTGCCGAATTACTTGGCATTATATGTTTTTCCGGGTTGGTTCAATATTCAATGTTTTATATCAACGGATGGCAAGCCAAGATGTTTATCAAAGCTAAACTGGATGTTTCGATGTTTTTTTTAATGAGTAACTTGATGGAATATTTCTCAATCTTAATGTATCTTTCATCTTCATTAGCTTTACTTGCCTGCGCATTTTCGTGGTATTATAAAACTGCCGCGCAAAAATCAGTCCTCATACAGCCCGAAAGCCTGCCTGCTGCTGAAGCTGACAGCAAAGCTGCCGATAACCCCAAAGCGCAATCCACACAGGAATTTATTATTGCAGACACAGACAGATCAATATTTTGAAATCATAAAGGCGGACAATATTTTTTGCCCGCCTATAATATAATAAATTAATATATTAAAACACTTGCATAAAACCGTTTTTTATTATATAATAATCTTAACTTTTTGATTTGATAAATAAGAAAGGAATTTATAAATCGACTTCGGTTTATAAACTACTATTTTATTATGAGCAACAAAACAAAGAACCTCATCCTCGATATGCAGCCGAAAATTCTGTTTGCTGTTGAGCCTACACCCCAGACAGAACAATTGAATTCGCCAAACGATGCATCACTTCTTACAGATGGAAAATATGCGACAAATGCTAATATATATGATACTGCATTTTTCAAATTCTGTCGTGGAATCGAAAGACGGTTAGTCTTTGATTTAGGCGCTGATAGAGAGATAGCTGGATTTAAGGCATCATTTCTTTACGACACCCAGACAGCTGTCAACCTTCCCAGGGTTCTCAAGGTTCTGCTCTCCGAGAACGGCACCGACTGGCAGGCTGTTCACAAGCAATTCGGTTTGTTTGCAGATGAAGAACCGTCAATTGTTGCCGCAGAAGCAAAATTCGACTCGGTTTACAAGGCTCGCTTTGCTGCCTTTGAATTCAACGTTGACTGCTGGGTTTTCTGTGATGAAATTGAACTATATGGTTCGGAAACTATCAGCGAAAACGCAAAAACCATTGTTCCCGATCCGATCGTATATGTTGATTACCCTAACAAATATATTTACCCCGAGGATTTTCACAACGTCCACGATATAATGCTGTTCTACAACTGCCTTGCGAAAAACCCGCCGGTGGGATTGGTTCCCAAGGAAAAAATCCTGCCCTATGTCGGTTACATCAACAAAGACGGCAAAATTGCTGACACCTTCTTTGACAGCTATCTATTCTTGCCTTTCGTTTCAAACGCACCAAGCGGTGGCTTCTATTATGACAACCCAAAGGCTCCCGGTAACTTTTCCGACTGGAAATACTATGTTGATAATGTCTTTGAAGACGGTTATAATATAAATGCACTCAACGACGCTGCCGGCGAAGTAAAAGCTGCGACAGGCAGACATGATTATATAGTCAATGTTTTCTTCTCGGTTCTGTTCCCTGTGCGAACACAAACGCAGTTTGGTTCACCTGTTGAAGGCGAGAGCTTCGATTTCACCAATGTTGCAGATCGCAAAACCGCTATCAAGTGGCTGATCGACGAGCAGATGGTGCGAATCGATAAGGGCGACTACAAGCATCTTAAACTACTCGGTTTCTACTGGTTCCATGAAAGCATCAACTTCGGTGACAAGCAGGAGCTTGAGCTGATAAAATATACGACCGACTATGTCCGTTCACTCGGACTCAATACAATTTGGATTCCCTATTATCAGGCATCCGGCTACAATTCATGGGCAGAGCTTGGCTTCGATGTTGCCTGCATGCAGCCAAATTACGCATTCTCGAAGAACCCGCCTAAGATCGTCTATGACTGTGCGGAAGCGGTAAAGAAGCTGGGGATGTGTCTTGAGATGGAAATTGGTGGTCTAACACAAGAGCATGTCGACAAGTACAATATCTACCTTAAGGCAGGGGTTGAAACCGGATATATGGATGCGTTACATATGTATTATCAGGGTGGCGGACCTGGCGAATTCTATAAAGCGTTGAATTCAAATGATCCATATGTTAACGCTGTTTATCATGATACCTATAAATTTGTTAAGCATACTTTAAAATAATCAAGCTAATATAAATTACGTACTTTTGAAGGAAAGTATTTGAAAATACATTTTCAAATTCTAAGGAAGGACAATTATAAATCAATATGAATGATAAACTCAAAACAGAACAAGTTACACGACTATGTGAGGCATTTGCGCTATTGAGAACTGATGATGAATGCTACCGTTTCCTGACAGACCTATGCACAGAAAGCGAATTGCAGGAGATGAGCAAGCGACTCGATGCCGCTCAGAAACTGAGAGAGGGTATCATATACAATGAAATAGCAGCATTGACCGGATTGTCTACCGCAACCATAACAAGAGTCAACCGATCGCTCAGATACGGAAATGACGGGTACCATATGGTGCTTGACAGGCTGTCGGCAAAATCATGAGCTTCTCTGTACTTGCCAGATTCTATGACAGGATGAGCGACACATCGGTATACGATGACTATCTTTCCTTCATAACAGCAGCGATAGAAAAATATTCGCTTATCAAGGTCGAGGATATCCTCGACCTTGCTTGTGGTACAGGGCAACTTGCCTATAGGCTGCAATCAAAGGGCTACGGAATGGTATGTGTTGATGAAAGCTCCGAAATGCTGTCCAAAGCAAGAGAAAACGGTGAAGAATTGCTTTTGCTCAACCAGAGTATGTACAACTTTGAGCTGTATGGAACCGTACAGGCGACTGTTTGTACCCTTGATTCGCTCAACTATCTAAAAGCTGCTGTTGAGCTTGAAAAGGTGTTTTCGCTCGTCAGAAACTACACCGAAAAAGGCGGTTTGTTTATCTTTGATGTCAACACAAAATATCGCTTTGACACAGCCTATGGAGACAAAAGCTTTGTGCTTGAGCAGGGCGGTGACATGTTGATCTGGCAGAACTCCAACCGCAAGAATGGCACACATATCCTTGATATCACGCTGTTCGAAGAACAACCCGACGGCAGCTATCAAAGATATGATGAACAGCAGCGACAAAAATACTTTTCGCTGTCCACAATAGACAAGCTGTTGAAAAATCAAAACTTCGAATTTGTTGCCGTATTCGGCGACTTGAAAATGGGCAAAATAACCCCCGACTCCGAAAAATATTATATAATAGCAAGATGTATATAAGTCGAAAGGTTTTAAATTATGGCAAAATTAACACGTGCAATGTCAAGAGACGGCTCTCTCAGAGCAATTGTAACCGATGCTCCCGACATTGTAAACCGCGCTATACAAATACATGATACCAACCCAACGGCAACTGCAGCTATTGGGCGAGTTCTCCTCGGTGCATCCATGATGGGCAGCCTTATGTCTGAGCCCGATGACCTTCTGACATTGCGTGTTGTCGGCGATGGCATCGCTGGCTCAATTGTGGTCTCTGCGGACAGCTTCGGCAATGTCAGGGGCTTTATCCAGAACCCAAAGGCTGAGCTTCCACTCCGCGAGGACGGCAAGCTGAATGTCGGCGGTATTGTGGGCAGTGGTAATCTTTATGTGCTGCGTGATGTCGGCGGCGAGGAGCCGTATAATGGTATATGTCCGCTTCAGAGCGGCGAGATCGCAGAGGATATAGCCTATTATTATGCAAAAAGTGAACAAATACCGGCAGTATGTGCGTTGGGAGTGCTGGTTGATGTGGACTACAGCTGCAAGGCAGCCGGCGGTGTGCTGATTCAGCTTTTACCCTTTGCTGATCCTGAGGTTGTTGATATTCTCGAAAAAAATGTAATGCGTACTACCTCTGTAACAGACATGCTACAACGGGGCGGAACCGAACTACTGCTAAACACCTTCCTTACTGGAATCGAATACGATGTTTTCGACAACCTTGAAACAGAGTACAGGTGTAACTGCAGCAAAGAACGCACCGACAAGGCTTTGTTGTCACTGAACGACGAAGCACGCGCAGAACTGCTGATAGACGGCCAACTCGAAATGAACTGCCAGTTCTGCGACAAAAAATACATTTACACAAGAGAAGAATTGGAGAAGCTTTATGAACAACCCTAATATGATAGAAAAAACACTGGGCGATTATCTGAGATCAGTCGCCATAAAATATCCTGACAGAACAGCGGTTAAATATACGGGCCGCGACTATAAACGTACCTGGAAAGAGCTTGATGAAGAAACAGACAAAATAGCAAAAGGCTTTATGGCACTTGGAATCGGTAAAGGCGATCATGTTGCTATATGGGCAACAAATGTACCCGAATGGATACTTACACTTTATGCATCAGCAAAAATAGGTGCAGTTCTTGTTACAGTAAACACAAGCTACAAGGTATACGAAGCAGAATACCTGCTCCATCAATCGGATGCCAAGCTGCTTGTTCTGATTGACGGTTTCAAGGATGCCGACTACATTTCGACAATTAACGAGCTTTGTCCTGAAATGAAGAGCAGTGACAGTATTGTTATCAACTCAATCAGACTGCCATTCCTTAAGACAATTGTTTACGCAGGCGACAAAGAACACAAAGGTATGGTTAAGTGGGACACTTTAACAAAGCTCGGCGAATCGGTTTCGGATGAGGAATACAGAAACCTTTCGTCCTCCCTCAATTGTCATGAGATAGTAAATATGCAGTATACCTCCGGAACAACAGGCTTCCCGAAGGGTGTTATGCTTACCCACTACAATATAATAAACAATGGCAGAGTCATTGGTGACGGCATGGCTTTTACCCCCAACGACAGACTTTGCATCTGTGTGCCATTCTTCCATTGCTTCGGTCTTGTGCTTGCATTAATGGCATCGTTAACACACGCAAGCGAAGTTGTACCTATTGATGCATACCGCCCCAAGAAGGTGCTTGATGCACTTCAGAGCGAGGATTGCACAGCTGTTCACGGTGTCCCGACAATGTTCATCGCAATGCTTGAGCATCCCGACTTCCCTACATACAACATTCCGCATCTGCGTACAGGTATTATGGCAGGCTCCCCCTGTCCTATCAAGGTTATGGAGGATGTCGTCAGCAAGATGCATATGCGTGACATTGTTATCGTTTACGGTCAGACCGAATCCTCACCCGGCTGTACAATGACAACCACCTCAGACAGCATTGAAAAGCGTGTTTCGACCGTAGGTCGTTCCTTTTCCGGCGTTGAGACCAAGATTGTCAATCCCGAAACAGGCGAACCCCTCCCTGCAGGTGTACCCGGTGAGTTTTGCGCAAGAGGCTACAACATCATGCGCGGTTATTATAAGATGGAGGAGGCGACAAAGCAGACGATTGATAAGGATGGTTGGTTGCATACAGGCGACCTTGCTGTTGTTGACGAGGAAGGCTATTACAAGATAACCGGACGTATCAAAGATATGATTATTCGCGGCGGTGAAAACATCTATCCGAAGGAAATCGAGGAGTTTATCTACACACTTCCAAAGGTAAAGGATGTCCAGGTTATCGGAGTACCAAGCGTTCAATATGGTGAAGAGGTTTGCGCTGCAGTAATCCTGCGTGAAGGTGAAGTAATGACCGAAGACGAGGTTAAAAATGCCGTCAAAGCAAACATGGCAAGGCATAAAGTGCCATCATATGTTGCTTTCGTCGACAGCTTCCCGATGACTGCAAGCGGAAAGATCCAGAAATTCAAGATGCGCGAATGGGCGATCGAAAAATATAAGCTGAACGATGCAGCAAATATCGAAACTGCATAAATTATTAAATCCTTCGGATTTAATATTAGGTATTTATTGGCTTTCAAACATAAAGTACTGTTTGAATCTGATTTCACCAGACCGCAATAAATACTCCTGTGAAATTTATGTAGCATAAAAGTTTTATAAATTTAAAAATTAGGTATTTTTTGCATAGAGAGGAATGGTTATTAATATGAAGCTATCATTTTCAACATTAGGCTGTCCGGGCTGGAGCTGGAAAGAGATTTATGCAACCGCATTTGATTTCGGGTTCGATGGAATAGAGATACGCGGGCTTGAAAACGAGATGTATATACCCAAATTCCCGAAGTTTGCCGATAATAATATCGAAAACATCAAACGCATCTTCTCAGGCTTGACAAAGATATCAATGCTGACCAGTGGTGCAGTAATCGGCAACCCCAAAAATGTTTCACCCTTCTACAAGGAAGCAACCGACTACATCGACCTTGCTGCCAAGCTTGATGTACCTTTCATAAGGCTTATGATATCACCTCAACCCTACCCTACTGAGGCCGATTACAAATTCGCAGTTGAAACATATAAAAAAATCTGCACTTATGCAAAGGACACCGGAGTTTCTCCGCTTATTGAAACCAACGGCATACTTGCCGAAACTAAAAAGATGAAGCAATTTATGAAAGATGTAAATTGCGAAAACGGCGGCGTTCTATGGGATATCCACCACCCCTACCGCTTCTTCGGCGAAAGCGTTTCCGAAACGCTCGGCAATATCGGCGAGTATGTAAAATACCTGCATGTAAAGGACTCCGAAAAAATCGATACCAAGATCGAATACAGAATGATCGGTTACGGTGATATGCCTGTCAGCGAAGTAATAAGCAGTCTGAAGTCACTTGGTTTCGAAGGTTATCTGTCACTTGAATGGGTAAAACGCTGGTTGCCAGAGCTACAAGAACCGGGCATTGTTTTTTCTCATTACCTGAACTATATGAGTTACATGCTGAAATAAACATGAATTATAAACATAATCTTTACTTAAAAATACATAAAAATTAATTATTTCTTTAATCGAACTTTACTTCCTGATTGTAATATTGTATGGGAGTAATATTCTCTATAATATGAAAAATTCCAACAAAGGAAAATTATAATGAAATTACGAAAGGTTATTTATTTCATAATGTGTGCATTCTTATCAGGCGGTATATTTTCAGGTTGCGAGCCAGCAAACAACACTTCAGAAACATCAAACACACCCTCAACAATTTCTGAAACCTCTGTGGTTGAAAAGGTTGAGCTTCCGTTCACGCCGATTGAACGGCCGACGCTGCTTGCAGATTCAATGCCTGCCATATGTGAACCCAAAGTCAGCGGCGACTTCATCCAGGCATGGCTATGCAACAACTGGTCGAAGTTTGAATGGTCCTTATACCTGAATCAGCTGAAAAAAGCCGGCTTTGAATTTGTTATCATGCAGTACACAACCGGAAGAGAAAATGCAAAATATACTGAATTCTTATACCCGACCGAAATGGCAAACGACCTTTCTATCTCTGCTGCAGACTGCAATGTCTACCCAACCGGAGTTGAAAACCTGCTCAAATCGGCAAAGAAGGCAGGATTAAAAGTCTATATTGGAATTGGCGGAGACAGTGACTGGTGGAATTATGAATTTGAGGACATCGAATGGTGCAAACGCGAAGCTAATTTTACCAACAGATGCATACAAGAGCTGTATGATCTATATAAAGAGGACTACCCCGACACATTTGCCGGCTGGTATTGGGCATGGGAAATGTTCTCGGCAAAAGGCAATCATGAGGTCAACTGGTCTGAGATGATCAGCATTAACCTTGACTATATGACACAACTTGATCCGTCAATGCCTTGCATTTTTTCACCTTTCTTCAGCTCATATGAGGACGTTAGCGTTGAGAGGGTACTTGAAGAATATACATATCTGATGGAGCATACAAGCTTCCGCAAAGGCGACATCTTCTGCCCGCAGGACAACATAGGTATCCACTCCACCGAATATGGCGACGCAAACAACAACAAAGGTAAATATCCAATAACTTTCATGGAACAAGTCGTCAGAGCATTGAAGGAAGCTACCGAAAAGAATCCGAAGGTTCGCTTCTGGTTGAATATCGAAAATTTCAACGGTCCGAATGGTAAATCTGCAACACTCAACAGGTATGTAGACCAGATGAACATTGCCTCAAAGTATGCGGAAAAGCTGATTACCTTCTCATACGCACATTATTACAGCCCGTCGCAAGTCGGCAAAGAATACAACTTGCAATATCTTCAATATCTTGAATGGTTAAAACAAAACCCTCAAACAAATAATATATTAAACTAACAAATGTATTGTGATATTATTAATTCAGAAAAAGCCATGCAGTATTGTCTTTTTCTGTATTGCTTAGATAATTCATTTGATAGTTTCATATAGATAAAAATGCGTGTCAGCAGGATATTTTCTTGACATGCATTTTCATAAAAAACAAGGAGACTGGTGATGGTAGATTTTTTTACAAAACTTTTTGAGAATACAGGTTTGGATTCTAATTTTTCCGAAACAATCGCATATATTGCAGCCGCTGTTATTGTCATTGTTATCTGTGTGTTGGCCAGAATAATAGCAAAGTATGTTATTGTAAAAATTTCTGCGAAGTCTGCGAAAAAGACTAAATTCACATGGGATAATGTGCTTTTTGAAAAACGTTTCTTTCATCGCATCTCACATCTGACCGTTCCTATTGTCATCTCATTTTTTACTAAAACCTTTGAAGAATACGACGGTTTTGTCTCGAAATTCATTGCGGTTTACTCAATCATTGTTGTTATCTGGATTGCAGACTCAATATTGAATACGGTTGACGAGATTTATCGCAGCTATGAAATCTCAAAGGTTCGGCCTATTAAAGGCTTTCTTCAGGTTATCAAGGTTGTCATTATTGCGATCGGAGTCATCATCGGGATTGCCGCACTGATCGGACAGAATCCAATTGTGCTTCTTGGTGGTTTCGGAGCTTTGACTGCAGTTATAACACTGGTGTTCAAGGATGCAATTCTCGGATTTGTTGCCGGGATACAGCTGACCTCAAATAATATGATACGCATCGGCGACTGGATTGAGATGCCAAAATACTCAGCTGACGGTGATGTTATAGAGCTGTCGCTGACAACCGTAAAGGTACAGAACTTCGACAAAACCATCACAACAATCCCGGCATATGCGCTTATTTCTGATTCGTTCATCAACTGGCGCGGAATGGTCAACACAGGTGGCAGGCGTATAAAGCGTGCTGTTTATATTGACACCAACGGAATAAAGTTATGCGATGACGAGATGATAGCACGCTTCGATAAAATCGAATATCTGAAGGATTATATAGGCAGAAAAAAAGAGGACATCGGAAAATTCAATGCTGAAAACAAATTCGACCTCTCCGAACCTGTCAACGGCAGAAGGCTGACGAATATCGGAACCTTCCGTGCATATATAACCGAATATCTGAAGCACCACCCGGGTATTCACCAGGAAATGACCTTGATGGTCAGGCAGCTTGCAGTCGGTACAACCGGTGTACCACTTGAAATTTATGCGTTCACAAACACAACAGATTGGGAGAAATATGAGGGTATTCAATCAGATATTTTTGACCATCTGCTTGCTGTTGTATCAAGATTCGGATTGAGTATTTATCAGCAGCCATCGGGTAGAGATATTGCTGACGCTGCCGCACACATAAAATAGTTTCCAAAATTATCTTAATCAGATTCGGATTTTATGTCTAATCTGTACCTTTTATTTTCAATAAAATCATTGACAACCGGAGTACTTTTCTTTATAATGAGGGCGAAATAGGATAGTAATATATGTCCTGATTCAAGACTGATTTAAGGAGGTACTTGAGTATGAGTATTCAATTACCGCTGAAAAACAAGCCAATATCCGAGTCAGCAAAGGAAGCAATAGCCCGATGTCTGACTCCCGAAAACGAAATATTGTTTACTATTATCGGAGATTTAACCATGAAAGGCAAGTACGGTGAAAGCATACTTGCTGTAAGCCGTGACAAGTTTATTATTGTATCCCCTGAGCTTGAAGGCGGGGTTGCTGAGTATTTACACAGCGATGTCAAGAATGCCAAAGTCAAGCGTATGTATGGGAATGCAAGATTGGATGTCGAGCTTAAAAATGGTCGTAAAGTCTCCGCTTTTCGTTTTACATACTCGGTTGCATCGCTTTGCGATATGGCAGCTCAATTCATTCTGCATATAAGTGAAGGCAAAGACATTGATGAGGAGATGGAAATAGTCTCCGCAACCTTTGAGAAGCTGATGTCTGTTTGCCCGAAATGCGGTAGAACGCTGCTTCATGCCGGTGCTGAGTGCATCCGCTGTCAGTCCAAGAGCAAGATAATGAACAAGTTGATCAAGTACATCAAACCACAGACTAAGCTATTGCTCATTTGCCTGGGACTTGCGCTGCTTACAACCGCAGTCGCACTGCTGCCGCCATACATAGTAAGAATTATGGTTGATGATATCCTTCCTTCGAAAAATAAGGGTGCATTGACTGTTGTCGTCTTTGCATTGCTTGGCGCATACATAATTCAGTTCGGAATCGGCGCGCTCAGAGGCTATTTATTACGTATAAGCGGCGACAGAATAGTTGCGGACCTACGAAATGATGTTTATCGCAAGGCTCAATACCTCCCAATGAAGTTCTACGACAAGACCTCGACCGGTTCGGTCATCAACCGTATTGCCGGAGACACAGGTACATTGCAGGGTTTTATGCTGCGAATTACCCAGGAGGTTGTCGTCCAGTTCTTCCTGCTCGTCGGTATCATACTTATTATGTTCATCATGAACTTGAAACTGACATTGCTGTCGCTTGCACCCGTACCGCTTGTTGTTGTCAGTGCAAAAATATTCGGCAAAAAGATATACCCTTTCTATAAACGCATCTGGCGCAGGTGGTCGGCTGTATCCTCAATCCTAACCGACTCAATCCCAAATATTCGTGTTGTTAAGAGCTTTGCCGGTGAAAAACGAGCTGTATCAAAATTTGAACGCTATAACGAAGAATGGCGTAAGGTTGACACCGCCTCTGCAAAGATAACAAACATCTTCCCCAGCGCAGTTTCGTTCACTGTAATGTGCGGTACAATCCTCATCTGGAGCGTAGGCGGCAACATGGTCATCGACACCGGTGGCGCAGCTCTTTCTCTCGGTCTACTGATGTCCTTCATCACCTACACTTCGATGTTCTACGGTCCTGTCAACTTCTTCGCTTACCTGAGCGACTCATATCAGGCTGCGCTGTCCGCTGCTGAAAGAGTGCTTGACATACTTGATGCAGAACCCGAAAACGACCTTCATGCAGGTGAAAAACCTGATAAGGTATACGGCAGGATTGAATACAAAAATGTAAATTTCTCATTTGACCGCACCAAAAAGGTCATCTCAGAGGTAAACTTAGTCATTGAGCCCGGTGACATAGTTGGTATTGTCGGAACCACAGGTTCTGGCAAATCGACGTTGATAAACCTGCTGCTTCGCTTCTATGACAACTACGAGGGTGAAATTCTTATCGACGGTAAAGATATTAAAACAATAGATTTAGAATATTACCGTTCAAGCATCGGTTATGTACAGCAAGAACCTATGATGTTCAGCGATACAATCTACAACAACATAGCTTATGGTGTGCCTGATGCACCGATTGAAGCTGTTATAAATGCCGCAGAAATTGCAAACGCCCACGAATTTATCGCACGCCAGCCCGATGGATATGACTCGATGCTTGGCGAACGCGGTGTCGGGCTTTCCGGTGGCGAAAAACAAAGACTGTCGATTGCGAGAGCTGTACTTAAAAACCCAAGTATACTTGTATTCGACGAAGCAACCGCCGCAGTTGACTCCGAGACCGAAAACATGATCCAGGAAGCAATCGAGCGGCTTATTAAAGGCAGGACAACGCTTATGATAGCACACAGGCTTTCGACTCTACGCAAGGCGAACAGGATCATTGTTGTCGATCAGGGCAAAATTATCGAAAACGGCTCACACGATGAGCTGATGGCACTCAAGGGTAAGTACTATAGGTTGATTGAAATACAGTCCATGTCCGAGAAGGTTAGAAAAAGTAAAGAAGACGAGAATTTTGAGTAAAATTATAAAGGCTTTCATTAATTGGTGGCTCCGCCACCAAACCCCCGTTCAAGTAACTTTTTTGAAAAACAGTTACTTGAAAATCCTCAAAAAATTTTAAAATTTTATGGAGATAGAAATATGTCAAGACTTTATATAGAAGGCGATATGGCACGCTTTATAAAAGCAGAAGCAAATCTAATCAATGTTGAGCTTTATGACGGTATAAAGTTCGATATGCTTGAGCCACGCAGACTGTTCCCTATCAGCGGTCTTAACAAATATATAACCCTACTTGACTCCGAAGGTAACGAGAAGGCAATTATCCGAGACCTGGACTCGCTTATACCCGAATCAAAGAAGGTTGTCACAGATTGCCTCAACGAATATTATATGATTCCTAAGATAACAAAGCTGGTTGATAGCACAGATAAATTCGGTGTGCTGAAATGGACGGTTGAAACCGACCACGGCATTAAAACCTTTGACATCCGCAACCGTTACAGCGACATCAAATCACTGTTTGACGGCAGAATACTGATCCGCGACTCGGACGATAACCGCTACGAGATTCCCGATACAAGCAAGCTTGACAAAAAGAGCCAGTATCTGCTTTACCTGGAATTATAACACTATACCCTACTATATCAAGTGGAAAAACACAACAATTCATTACTGATAGATCTATTTTACGGTTGAAATTCTTGATTTTTTGTGTTATGATAGATTATAATAAGTATTACTGAACATTAATTTTACGGGAGGGCAATATGAAACTGATACTTGCGGTTGTAAATAATGATGACAGCGCTGTTGTCACCTCAGCTTTGACAAAGGAAGGCTTCTTTGTTACTAAGCTGACAACCACCGGTGGATTCCTTATGGTTGGCAACACCACCCTGTTAATCGGTACAGAGGATGACCAGATCGACAACATCAAAACCATCCTGCGCAGATATTGCTCAACCCGCAAGCAAATCAACCCGTCCTCAAGTTCTTTCGGCAAAAGCCTGGATAATCAGGGAATCGCCGAAGAAGTCACGGTCGGCGGTGCAACCTTCTTCGTACTGTCGGTTGATAGCTACGAGAAACTGTAAGGACTATTCAATAAAAGTCAAGCAGACAGGAATTAATCCTGTCTGCTTTTGTGTTTTTGCATAAGAAAAATGTCAAATGTTTGTGCAATTCGTTGATTTATTATATTGTTTTTTGATTATCAAAGGAATAAAATTGTGATTGTGCGCTGTCTGTGAACCATGCGTGATACAACGATTCAGAAAGAAGATTTTGTGTGATTAAAAGCTTTTTCGGAATGCTTAAAAATGAATTCAAGAGTTATAATGCAGGTGCATTCAGTAAAGACCTGCTTGCCGGAATAACAGTTGCAGCGGTAGCGCTTCCGCTTGCGCTTGCGTTCGGTGTCAGCAGCGGTGCAACCGCAGCAGCCGGTCTGGTCACAGCAATCCTTGCTGGACTTATCATCGGCGGGCTGTCGGGAGCATCCTATCAGATTTCGGGGCCTACAGGTGCGATGTCTGCGATTCTGATTTCACTGGTTGCAAAGCACGGACTTCAAGGTGTTTTCATTGCCTGCCTTATTTCCGGTATCATTCTCATTCTTGCCGGAATACTGAAATTCGGAAACCTGGTTTCTTTTATCCCGATGCCTGTTATAACAGGCTTCACCTCAGGTATTGCGATCATTATCGCACTCGGACAAATTGACAACATCACAGGCTTCAAATCGCACGGCGAAACTGCGATCGATAAAATCAGCAGTTATTTTACCTCCGCACAATCGCTGAACACGACTGCGCTTATCATTGGACTTGCTGTAATCTTGTTCATGTTTGCATACCCGAAAAAACTTACAAAATATTGTCCCTCCTCACTTGCGGCAATTATAATTGTTACTGCTGCAAATATGATATTCGACTTTGATGTCAAATCGGTCGGTGATATTCCTCAATCTATTTTTCTTGCTGACAGACTCAGTTTCTCATCAATCAACTTTTCTGAGCTTCAAAACTTCATCACCACTGCTATATCCATCGCAGCACTCGGTATGATCGAAAGTCTGCTTTGCGGTGCGAGTGCAGGCAGGATGAAGAACGAAAAGCTAAACACAGGCACCGAGTTAATTGCCCAGGGTATCGGAAACATAGTGCTTCCCTTCTTCGGTGGAGTTCCTGCAACAGCTGCAATCGCAAGAACCAGCGTCGCAATAAAGGCCGGCTGCAAAACCCGTCTTACAAGCATTATACACTCAGGCGTGCTGTTATTATCGATGTTTGCCCTTGCACCAATAATGTCTAAAATCCCGCTTCCTGCGCTCGCCGGTGTGCTTATAGTCACTGCCTGGAGGATGAACGAATGGGAAGCGATCAGAAATATATTCAATAAAAAATTCGTCTCAGCAATACTCCAATTCACAATAACCATGATCGCAACAGTTGTATTTGACCTGACAATCGCAATAATGATCGGTATTGTGTTCTCAGTAATCATCTTCATTATCAACATTTCTGATGTACAAGTCAGTATTGCTGATGTCGACAAGGAAAAACTCTGCGGTAGAAAATACTGCGTACATCATGAACATACAAGCGTCGCATATATTGTCGGCCCACTCTATTTCGGAACAGCTAACAAGCTCGGCGACAAGCTTGCATCAGCATCCCAGAAAGATATACTCATTCTGTCGCTGCGTGGTGTACCGTTTGCCGACTTGTCGGGTGTTCAGGCGCTTGAGGAGCTTTGCAAAAAACTGAAGGCTGAAAACACCGAGGTTTATTTTGCAGGCGTACAGCCTAAAGTTATGGAAATGTTCCGCCGCTGCAATATTGTTGATGAGGTCGGCGAACAAAACTTCTTCTGGAGCGCCGACAAGGCTCTCACATATATCACTGAACAGAATATAGCAGCATAAATTTTGAAATTAATATTAATATACACACCGAGACTTGTTTTGGACTTCGAGTGTTTGTATTGGAGTGGAGCAGCAAATGCAATCATTTGTTTTCAATTGATATCAATTACTCACCAAATGAGTTTCTTGGTCGCTCATTTTACATCGTTTTAATTATTCCAACCGGAGCTATTATTTGATTTTGCATTTTCCGATAATATTTCCGGTCAACATAAAAACGCCTGATATACTCAGACGTTTTTTTATTTCTTCACACTTATTAATGATACTATTATAACACGGAAACCCGAAAAATCGTCCGGATTTTTTCCGGCTTATTAATTCAGATAGAAATCGGGTTTGCCCATATACCCGAAATAATATTCTTTCTGCGAGACAAATTGATGTGCAAATGCAAATACAGAAAGGATATGATACAGCTTCTGTGTACAGCATAACTCATAAATTGAAAGAATACCTTCTTCAACATCAAGGTCTTTTCTTGATATCATACCCAGCGACAGCATATTTTCAAGATTAAGCTTTACATCAGCTTCAGGAATATCATTCTTCTTTGCAAGCGATGCTGCTGTACACGCTCCGGAATTTTGTAGAATATAAATAAACAGCTTCATAAACAGCTTATCCGAAAGTGCATTTAATAACGGGTATGCCGATTCATCCTTCATATAATTCAACCAACCATTGTCAGGTCTGTTGAGCATCAGTCCACCGATATTCTCTTTGTAAAACAACACAACACTATCTCTGATTATCGTTGTCTGTGAATCGGGATTTTCCTTTAGTCTTCGGATAGAAATATCCACTTTTTCTTCAAAGCTCATTCCCGAATCATTTTCAGTATAATGCCAGTATTTTTGCATAAAAGTTAAAAAGCTCTTCCGTGCTTCATCGAGGATATCACCGACGACAGCTGATGAAGCAATGTTTTTATTTTTTCTGCCAAACAGCTCATCAATTGATATCTCAAAAATATCGGCTATAACAGGCAACAGCATTATATCGGGCATTGTAGCTGAATTTTCCCACTTTGATATTGATTGTGCCGAGACACCTATCGTTGACGCAAGCTCTTCCTGTGTCATATTTTTTGATTTTCTCAGCTCTGCGATTTTCTCACCTATTGAATTCATGTTATTTTCTCCATTTCGTTAGATTCGTTATCGATAACCTTGAATTCATTATACTGTATAAAATTCTGATAATCCATGTATTATTTTTATAATGATTTGCTTATTTGGATAGTAATTATATCACAAAGCCAACATTAGGTATATCAACATTTTTTCTTTTATTTAGTTGGCTTTTAGGAAAATGCTCTGCATTTTCAGAAGGTTAGCAATAATTTATTATATCATCCTAACCCCAAATTCAAATGTAAACTCTTTTTCGTCAAGGCGGTATTTGCTGTCGAGTGCAGGACCGCAGGAGTTGCTGCCGCAGCCGCTCATTTTGTAGTCAATGATGACAAATGTTTCGTCACTACGCATCAGCTCATTCGGATGCTTTGCGTTTTGTATCGCTTCTACAGAATAATGCGATACGTTGAACGAAAATTCGGGCATGCCTTCAAAAAGTAATCCATGACCGTTCCTATTGGTTACCGTAAGACGCGTTGTGCCATAATGCGAGCCGTTTTCCTGCGGATATAAGTAATTCTCGAACAGCTCGTTAACAGTGGTGTCGTATTTACCCCATTTACATCCGTGGTGCTTGTCAATATAGCTTTCCTGACTGCCATAACCCCAATAGGTAACATTATCGAAGCCATCAGGCATAGTGAACTTCATTCCGAAGCGTGGCAGGTAGTTGATACAGTCGGCAACAATAGCATGAATTTTGAACCTGATAACTCCGTCATTTTCGAGAAAATACTCGACTTTTGCTTTTACGGCAGGAATTCTGCCTGCGCTACCCAATGAAATTTCAGATGTCAGTACATGAATATCTTCGATGTATGAAAAGTCGGAGCTGTAGAGCTTCTGTTTTATATGATGCAGTCCCATGTTGTCCCACTGCTTGTCATTATCCATCAACGCACGTGTTATGATGAACTCGCAGGGTGTTGCAATCAAATCGATATTATATTTTAAATCAGTCAAGCAGCCTGTAAATGTATCGAAGCTAAAGAACTTGTCATTACAAACAGCTTGTACATATCGATCTTTCCATGAAAAATCCGGGTTCTCGCACTTCTGTTTCTCTGCTTTTGCAACCATTACCGGCAGCTCGAACTGTTTAAAGTAAAGCTCATGTCCGGGCTTTGCCCATGTGTTGCCATCAGGCAGTACGGCTGATATTGTCAGCATACACTTCATCTCAGCCTGTCCAGGCAGCTGTACAGGCAGCTCAATTATTTCCGAACAATGCGGTTTTATGCCTGCAATCGTAAGATTGCCACTTTGTATATTTTCACCATCTATTTCAACGTTCCAGTGTAGGACAACCCCATCGGTTGTTATAAAATCGTATAAATTTGTGATTATGATTATACCTTTAGCAATATCAACAGCTTCAAACCTCAATGGCTTGTAAACTGCCTTGACCTCAAGTAATCCGGTATGCGGTGTGCGGTCGGGATAAACAAGTCCATCCATGCAGAAGTTGCCGTCATGCGGATATTCACCGCTGTCTCCGCCGTAAATATACATCTCGCTGCCATCGGTGGCGGTCTTTTTAATTGCGTGGTCGCACCATTCCCAGATGCAACCGCCCATCAGCCTGTCGTGCTTGTATATAATATCCCAGTAGTCATGTACATCACCGGGTCCGTTACCCATTGCGTGGCTGTACTCGCAAAGGATGAAGGGCTTTGTTAATTCGTCAGTTGTTGCATACTCCTCAATTTCGCTTGGTGTAGAATACATTCTGCTGATAACACCGATCATGCTTATATCAAGGTTGTCATGATAAATCCAAGCCGAGCCTTCGTAGTGAATCGGACGTGATAAATCCTCTTCATGCAGCCATCTTGCAGCATTGATATGATTTTCACCGTAGCCCGACTCGTTGCCAAGCGACCACATTATAACGCATGCATGACTTTTGTCCCTCTCATACATTCTTGCAATACGGTCGAGATGCGCTGCCTTCCATTCGGGTAAATTAGTAAGGTGCGAAAAATCCTTTATGCTGTAAGGGTTATCCTTGAAGCAGACCGTACCGTGCGACTCGATATCAGCTTCCTCTATAACATAGAATCCAATTCTATCGCATAATTCATAGAAAACAGGACTGTTTGGATAATGCGAGGTTCTGATTGCATTTATATTATGCTGTTTCATCAAGAGCAGCTCGGCTTCGATGAACTCGGGTGTAAGCGTCTGACCTGTTGTCGGGGAGGAATCGTGGCGGTTGACGCCTTTGAGCTTTACAGCTTTGCCGTTTATTTTGAAGACATCACCGCAGATTTCAACCTTTCTGAAACCAACCGGAATTTCGATGATTTCGTCAGATGTTTCAAGCGTTAAGGTATATAAAACCGGATTTTCTGCGCTCCATAACTCAACATCAGGAACATCAAAAACGATTTCCTTTTTGGAGGATAAAATAATGCTGTCAGGTTCGGTAAGTGTTGCTTTTATATCAAGCTCGGTATTGACTATCAATGAAACCTCAAGCCTTGCAGAGCTGAAATCATCTGCGAAAGATTGCTTTAAATCGATATCAACAATACGCTTGTCCGGTCTGGTTGTAAGGTACACATCACGAAAGATTCCCGAAAATCTGAAGATGTCCTGATCCTCAAGATAGCTGCCGTCGCACCACTTCAAGACAGCCGCAGCAAGTCTGTTGCTTCCCTCATGTATGTATTCGGTTATGTTGTATTCGACAGTCAGCCTTGAGCCTTTGGAGAAGCCGACAAAATCGCCGTTTACCCAGAGAAACAAACAGGAATTCACTCCGTCAAAGGATATGAAGGTATCACCCTCAATCTGTTCCTTTGTTATCATAAAATCCCTGACATAGCAGCCGACAGGGTTTCCGGTCGGCACATACGGCGGATCGAAGGGGAACGGGAAGCGGTAGTTGGTGTATTGTATGTGATCATACCCGTTCGCCTGCCAGCAGGAAGGGACAACGAGGTCATCCCAAGCCGCAGCATCAAAATCGGCTGCATAAAAATTATCATCAGCCCCGGTGAGATCTGTGTTGTATTTAAATTTCCAGACGCCGTTCAAGCTTGTTATCTGCGGTTTGCCGCCAGCTTTGCTGTACGGCTTGAAAAACGAATGCGCAGGAACAGTATTTATAGTTGTGATTTCACTGTTCTCATAATATTTAGGCAGATTAAGCATATCGCACCTCTTGTTTTATTGTACTTATACAAATTTTAACACACCAATCTATATAAATCAACAAGAATATTATATAATAAATAATAAAATATTAAAAACCTATTGACAGATGATTTTGAATGTGATAATATGGTAACGGTGAGGGTTCGTGTTTTTCCAGCACAGAACCAAATATGCCACCGTACTGAGTGTCAGTATACTGAGGATCAGTGCAGAAAGAGAGGACTTAATATGATAGCTACTGGAATGGAGATTGTAATTTAATTGAATAGGCGGAGCAAACAGGACCAATACTAACCCGAATCTGTTGGTTTAAAACAATTATAATTTTGTTTTTGTTTGTGATGCTGTTATTAAGTAACCTTTCGAATACTGTATTGACTGATACTTATCTCGATTAATGAACATATATTATGTTTTATGAAAGATTAGTATTATATAGTAGCACATCGTTAGGGTGTGTTATTTTTATGCGTAAATATGTTCAGACAATTGACCGAATTGCATATTGTCTGTATAAAACCAAAACTTGTTGTTAAAAACATGTTCTGGTTGCCGCAGTTAATCCGGCCGAATAGGCTGCTTGACTGCGGTATTTTTCTGCCTAAAATATGAATGGTATTTTAAGGGAGATGTTTTCTCCCCCGGCGTATTTTTAGGAGAACAGACAACAATGCAACATTTAATTTATTACGGAAACAAAATATTAGTGGAGGAATTTAATGATCGACATAAAAACCTATGGATACAACCAAGCGGCAGAAGAGCAATACGGCTTTTTGGCTGCAAGGATAACCGCAGTTCACAGGGAGCTTTTCGAGATAGTCTGCGAGATGGGAACAGTCAATGCTCGTCTGAAAAGCTCGGTGTACTACAATAAAAACGAAACCTTCCCCACTGTCGGGGACTTTGTGAAAATAATATACAACCCTTATGGCGAAAGCCTGATCGTGAAAACACTACCGAGAAAGTCCTTTTTCTCAAGGCTGGACCCCTCCTCAAGCGGGTACAGTGATCAGGCTGTTGCCGCCAACTTCGACTATGTGTTCATCATGCAGTCGCTAAACCTCGATTTCAATCTGAAACGAATCGAACGTTACCTCACTCTTGCATGGCAAAGTGGAGCAACACCCGTTATCATCTTGACTAAATCCGACCTTGTCGAAGATTTCAATGAACAGCTAAAAGAAATCGAAAAGGTTGCGATTGGTGTTGATATCCACGCAATCAGCGCAAAAGCAGGCAACGGACTTGAATGCCTTGATAAATATCTGCAACCGGGAAAAACAATCGTGTTCCTTGGCTCCTCGGGCGTCGGAAAATCAAGCCTTGTCAATGCACTTGCAGGCGAGGAGATAATGAATGTCAACGAAATCCGTGAAGACGACAGCAAGGGTAGACACACAACCACCCACCGCCAGCTTATTATGCTTAACAGTGGTGTCATGATTATAGACACTCCCGGTATGCGTGAGCTTGGCATGTGGGATGTAACAAGCGGTCTCGGTGGAGCGTTTGAGGATGTTGAAAGCTATTTCCCGATGTGTAAGTTCAGAGACTGCAAGCACCAGAGCGAACCCGGATGTGCTGTCAAAGCCGCAATCGAAAACGGAGAACTGCCGCGCGAACGTTGGGAAAGCTATATCCAACTGAAGAACGAAGCAAAGTATTCTGATGACAAACAAGCATATCTGCGCCAGAAAACCGAGTTCTTCAAGAATATTAATAAACTCAACAAGCAAGCACGAAAATCAAGCAAGGAGTTTAAAAATGATAAATGATACAATATTCAACAAAATCAACATCAATAATATTATAAAACCTTTGGCTGAATACAGTACTTCGCTTACCGGTGTTCTTGATGATTTCTGGGAAGACCATATTTTAAGTGCAGAAGCATATAGTATTCTTTTGAATAATATCGATATAGGATTTTTCACTGTTTACAATAATGACAAAATAACATCATTTTATGTTGAAAAAGAGTTTTTCGATATTACACAAAGAATATTCAGACAAATACTTGATGAGTTCAAAGTAAAGACCGCATTTGTAGCAACCTGCGATGAACTATTTCTTTCATTGTGTTTGGATAATCATAAAAATGTTAAAATGCAAGCTTACTTCTTCAAGCTTAGTTCTAAAAAAGTCCGCGAGCCTGAATGGGATCGTTCACTTCTGAATCTTGCAAAGCTTGAGGATATAAATGATATCCTTGACAAAGAGGGTGTTGCTGAAAACATCAAAGCCGGAAAGTATTATGTTATGAGAAAAAACGGTATATTTGTCGGTCAGGGATTTTACAGCAGAAATGAAATAAATCCGGAAATGGTTTCAATCGGCATGAGTGTTCATCCCGATTACAGACAAAAAGGAGTTGGCAGAAGCATCATAATTCATTTGAAAGATATCTGTCTTGAACAGGGGTTAATTCCGAACTGTGGCTGTTGGTATTACAACCACAATTCAAAGAAAACTCTTGGAAGTGCCGGATTTGTTACAAAAACAAGATTATTGAACATACAATTTGAGGAGTCAAAATATGAGCAATAATGATTATGAAAGAAACAAAGAGAACGCTAAGTTAAAAAAAACGAAATTCAAAGACTGACTACCGACACATGGCTTGTGCAGAAAGCTTCACCTGCAAGGCCTGTGGCGCCTTTGTCGTGCCGGAGGGAGCTGGCAGTCAACACCGTAATCATTGCCCGAAATGTCTGTCCAGCATACATGTGGACAACGAACCGGGTGATCGAGCATCTCTTTGTAAAGGAATCATGATTCCTATCGGAGTGTGGATACGCAAAAATGGTGAGTGGGCAATAATCCATCGTTGTCAGCTTTGTGGAACGCTCAGCTCAAACCGCATAGCAGCAGACGATAACCCGGTTTTGTTGATGTCTATTGCGCTAAAACCACTGGCTGCTCCTCCCTTCCCGTTGGGACGAATGGAACAAATTGTAAATAAATTATCGGAGAAATCATATGAACACAAACAATAAATGGAATGAATTTATAATCAAATATAAAAGTCCAAAAACAAACAAAGAACTGACCACACCGATTGAAGCAACCCTTGCAAACGGAGCCAAAATAATCCTCCGGCTTGAACAGCCGGAGGATTACCATGAGGTTGAGCTGTTGATAAGAGCTGCTTTCTGGAAAGCCGAAAACAAGAAAAAGCTGAATGGTATAGGATGTGATGAGCATTACCTTACACATACTCTGCGTACCGCTCCCGAGTTTATTCAAGAACTGGATTTTGTTGCTGTACATGGTAATAAAATAGTCGGCAATGTTATGTACAGCGTTGCATATGTGCAAAAGCCTGATAGAACAAAGCATCCTGTCATCAACTTCGGACCGCTTTCTGTGCTTCCGGAGTATCAGAAAACAGGAGTTGGCTCAGCGCTTATGCGACACACATTAAGAGTAGCTGACCTGATGGGTTATGGTGCGGTGTTGTTCTTCGGGCATCCCGAATATTATCCTCGCTTCGGCTTCAAAGAAGCGAAAGAATTCGGTATCACAACCGCTTGGGGTGCAAACTTCCCTGCTTTTATGGCAATGGAGCTGATACACGGTTCTCTGAGCGGTGTAACAGGCTCATTCTATGAGTCACCATTATTTAATGTTGACAATGAAAAAGCAAGAGAATTTGATAGAATGATTTTCTGCAGGGGGTAACGGATGAATATGTACAAACCAAATAATCTGGATTACAACACATACTTAAAAGTAATAAGTGATGATGTTTATTGGACTGTTTGCAACTATAATCTTTTTATGATGTGTGAAACACCAAATCAAAATGCGTTTCGAGATTTACCAGATAGATATTCGTTCAGACTATGTGGACGAGATGAACTTGAAATATGGAATCATATTGCTGTTGAAGAACCAAATGTCAATTATGTCTCAGAATACTATAAAAAAATTTATGCGAAACATGAGGATGAATTTTTCCGGCGTTGCACATTCGTCTGCAACTCAGATGACAAACCAATTGCCACTTGTTTTTTGTGGCGATCTTATGGAGAAATAAATACTATTGGTTGGTTCAGAACATTACCCGAATATGAAGGTAAAGGAATCGGGCGTGCATTACTTAGCAAAATTTTAAAGGAAGCTACATTTCCAGTATACTTGCACACACAACCAACATCAGCAAGAGCAATAAAATTGTACTCTGATTTCGGGTTTAAGTTGATTACAGATCAAATGATAGGATATAGAAAGAACAACTTAACTGAGAGTTTGCCCTTTTTGCAGATGGTTTTACCAGAACCCGATTATTTGGCACTACAAACCATAAAAGCCACACCTGCTTTAATTGAAGCAGCACTATCTATTGCGACAGGAGAATTTTAATGCTTATTACACATGAAAATATAAAAATACGCAACACTGTTCCAGATGATGCAGAGATATTGTGCCATTGGTGGAATGACGGGAAGGTTATGGCTCATACAGGCTTCCCTAATGGTTTAGGCACAACAAAAGAAGCTGTACTCAACCAGATGCAAAATTATGATAATGAAAAATACAGAGTTTTTATTATTGAAATCGACTCAAAGCCGGTAGGCGAGATGAATTACCGAAACATGAGCGACAAAACTGCACAAATCGGTATCAAAATCTGTGATTTCTGTTATCAGGATAAGGGATATGGAACGATCATACTCAAACTTTTCATCAATACGCTGTTTGATGATTTGGGATATGAGAAAATTATTCTCGATACAAATTTAAAAAATGTACGAGCACAGCATGTCTATGAAAAATTAGGTTTTATCAAACAAAAAATAAATATCGATTCATGGAAAGATCAAATCGGTAATCTTCAATCATCAATAGATTATGCGCTGACTAAAGAAAAGTGGAGAATAAATTATTATGAACGAAAAAGAAATTACTAATGTCCTTAAAGAAGCTCTTGAATCACTTCCATATGTATATGCATTTTGGATAGAAGGTTCTTTTGCCACAGGAACTGCAGATGAATATTCTGATATTGATTATTGGGTTGATGTTGATGATGAAAAGGTCACCGACATGCTGCACAATGTAGAAACAGCTCTGCAAAAGATAGGTGAACTTGATGAACGAGATGATAACAGTAACGGGCATCCGAAATTAGGTCAAATAGTATATCACATCAAGGGAACTAATCCCTATCTCGTATTGGATTTCAATTGGCAACTACACTCAAGAGACCGAAATGAATATTTTTATTATAAAAATGATATTGTTGAGGGTGCAAAGGTTATATTTGATAAAGATGAAATAGTTAGATTTGTCGAAATAGACCGAAAGATAATAGCAAATAATAAAAACTCTTGTAGAGCTGATTGCGATTATCATTACAGTCAGCACTTTAGAGTACAAAAATATATTTTGCGTGGAACTCTCCCTGAATGTTATGCATATCACAACAGATATGTTATTGAACCATTAGTAATTATGCTCAGATTAAAATATACTCCGATGTATCCGCATCATTACCTTTTACACATTTCACATCATATTCCTAAAGCTGATTTGACAAGATTAGAAAAGCTACTTAAAATATCTAATCTGAAAGGATTTGACGATGGAATGAAGGATGCAGAAAGCTGGTATAAGGAACTACAATCTGAAATATATGGTTTGGAGGAATAATTATAAAAAATCGAAATTTTAAATATGAAACCTTAAATTATGCTTTATCAAAAATGCTCAGCGTAACAGTGATTAATTCCGATTATCAAATAAAGCAGTTGCAAGGTGGAACAGTGGGTGATGTAAAGCTTATCTCAGGTTTCGCTAAAACTGCGGTCGGTGTTGAACTACCGTATAAACTTGTTTTAAAAACACAGAAAAAATGGGAACGCCCCGGTGATCCGAATTCGTGGCGAAGAGAATACGACCTCTATGTGTCGGATTTTAGTACAGCTTTTTCTGACACACTTTGCTGGCCAAAATGCTTTTATGCAGAGATAAACGGTGATGAAACACAGATATGGATGGAGTACATCGACGGTATATCAGGTGCAAATCTCAAAATCGAAATGCTTGAACAAGCAGCATTAGAGTTAGGACGCTATCAAGGCAGAATATCCAAACAATATAATAATTTAAGGAATATATCATGTCTTGGCGATACTGGTTTTTTAGAAAGGGAATTCAAGCAGTGGCATACACAGTCTTTTACATATGATTATCTTATATCTGAGCCATGCAGAATGCCAGGATTCCTGAAAGAAATGCTTAAGGATGGTTCCATTCAGTTAGTAGATGGTAAATCCTTTGAATACAGCTACCTTCGTTCAAGAGGCTGTAATATATCTGAACACTTAAAAAATATGCTCATGGATATTGACGATCATATGGAAACATTGTTTGATGAGTCGAAAAAACTGCCTGTTGTGCTGTGCCATCGGGATTTTTGGAACGAAAATATATTCTTTTCTGATGATAAAATAAGACTTATAGATTGGGACACAGCCGGTTGGGGTTACCTTGGCGAAGATGTTGCAAGTCTAATTATTGATGGTATGAACGTGGAGCGATTTGAAGAAAACTGCAAGAGGCTTGTTCCAGCTTACCTGAAAGGAATTATTGAATACATGGACATACCATCTATAGATGAACCCATTATTTTAACAATGACCCTTATCAAGTTCGGATACCGCATGATGCAAGAATATATGTTTTCGGAATCACCTAACGAAAAAAGTTGGGGAGTAAATGCTCTTCAAAAAATCTATGAAATGGGGTATATATAAAACTCCATGTAAATTTTGAAAGCATTAACCCAACAGCAACCGGCTTCTGGCTCAAACATTTCACCGCATACACCAACTCTGTTGTCAGAAGAATCGACGAGAGTGTATTGACATTTTAACCACCTGCATTTATACTTGAACATGGATTAATAATCAACTGAGAAGGTTTAATAAATGAAAAGATTTATTTTAATTCCCGATTCTTTTAAAGGCACAATGAGTTCCGTTGAAATTTGCGGCATTATGGAGAAAGCGATTCTGAACAATATCCCTGCTGCTCAGATAAAATCTGTGCCTGTCGCAGATGGTGGTGAAGGAAGTGTTGATGCATTTTTGTCAGCTATGTGCGGAGAGAAGGTATTTGTAACAGTAAAAGGTCCGTATTTCGAGGACATGCAAGCCTTTTATGGTCTTATTGAAGACGGGAAAACAGCTGTAATCGAAATGGCTGCATGCGCTGGCTTGCCACTTGTTGAAGGCAACCCGAATCCCTGCATGACGACAACCTTTGGTGTCGGACAGTTAATGGAGGATGCAATAAAAAGAGGCTGCAAAAAAATCATAATAGGACTTGGCGGAAGCTGTACAAACGACGGCGGAACAGGCGCAGCTGCTGCTTAAGGATGCTGACGGGAACTCATTTGTTCCGGTCGGCAAAACGTTAAAAGATATCGCATATATTGACAAATCGCAGCTTCATCCGGATTTAAAGAATGTTGAGATTATAACAATGTGTGATATCAACAATCCTTTGCACGGAAAAACCGGAGCGGCATATGTTTTCTCGCCACAAAAAGGAGCCTCTGCCGAGCAAGTCGAATTGTTAGATGCCGGACTTATTAACCTTGATAAGGTAGTGCAAAAAAGCTTAAATTTATCGCTTGCCCAGCTCAAAGGCGCAGGCGCTGCCGGCGGGATGGGCTTCGGCATGGTTGCATTCTTTGGTTCAGAACTTCAGATGGGTATTGAAACAATACTTGATACAGTAAATTTCGATGAAATGCTGAAGGACACGGATTTTGTATTGACCGGAGAAGGTAAACTTGACACCCAGAGCATCAGAGGCAAGGTTGTTATCGGTGTTGCTAACCGCACGAGAAAGGTAAATGTACCGCTTATTGCTGTTGTCGGAGATATTGGTGACGGAATTGAAGAAGCGTATGAAAAGGGGGTCAGCGGTATTTTCAGCATCAACCGTGTCGCTGTTCCATTCAAGGAGGCAAAACTGCGTGCTAAACAAGACTTATACCTTACAGTCGACAATCTAATGAAGTTTTTTAGAAAGACGGAAATAATAAAAGCTATGAGAGGATATGAACCTCACAATGAACAGAAACCCTTATAAGTTCTTTATAATAACATATATATGGACATGGGGATTGCTTGCAATACCGATTATATTTAATTTAAACTACAGTAATATTATTACAAAGATGTCGTTTTATATTGCAGGTGCAGCACCGTCTGCTGTTGCGCTAATTCTTGTTTTCTCTTCAAAAGATAAAGAATACATAAAAAGTTTCTTTAACAGATTAATCAATTTTCGTCTGATTAACTTAAAATCATATATATTCATATTTACCTTCATACCTACAGCTAATATTGTTGCTACCTCAATATATTCTGCAATTTGGAATGTTTCTTTTAATTTCAATCCCTCGATAAATAATTTATTTGATATTTTAATGTTTGCGTTTTTCATGTTATTGTTTGGTCCGTTAGCTGAAGAACTTGGTTGGCGTGGTTATGCTCTTGATAAACTTACTAATAAATACAACATTATAAAATCATGTTTACTGATATCTGTTTTTTGGGCGCTTTGGCATGCTCCGATGTTCCTTATAAATGGCACTTACCAAAATTCAATCGCACATCAGTCATGGTTGCTCATTGTTGATTTTTTTATTGCAATTATTGCAAATAGCTTTATTATGACTATAATATATATTAAAAATAATAAAAGTATTTTATCCGGTATTCTTTATCATTTTAATATTAACTTTTTTGGTGAATTGTTTGATTTAAATAATAGTGAGATGTTCTTAAGAACATTGATCCAAGTAGTTATTTCAATTATCTTAATAGGTGTCCTAATAAAAAAGGATCAATTATATGATAAAAAAACCGCTTAATACAACAAAATTTATACCGCTGCTTATTCTTGCAACGGTTGTCATTCTTCTGTTTTTCATAAACAACACCGATCCCCTTGAGGTTTCAATTAATAGAGACGACAGCTTTTTCTGGGATTTTGATATAGTCGACAACCAGGTTCAAATACAGTGCTTTGTTACCTTGATAAACAATACTGACACTGATAAAACCGTAACTATAACCGGGCATTTCCCCGATGATGTTGAAAATGGTCTTTTAAAAGAAGCAGACCTGACTGCTGTTGATGAAAACGGTGAGACTGCGAAATTTGTTGTTTCGGCAGATTCCGAGCAGCCGTTCGAGGTTATTTTTATCGGTCAGTGCGGTGGCGGAAACACTAAACATGATAAAAACCTGCCGGATATTGATATTACAGTTATTGATTCAGACGAAAGCGAGAGCAATTAATAATGATTTCATTCATAAACCGAAAACGACTGACTGCCGATATCAATGTCGACAGTATTTCGAGAATCGCTCAGATACTTGACGAAAACGGCATCAAATACTATCAGCACAAAACAACCGACAATATGATCCTTCCCACAAACATTACCCTTCAACGCTCAACAAATCTGCCCGTCCCCGAACGCAAAAAAAAGATCTATATATATATTATTTATGTACGAAGATGTGATTATAAAAAAGCAAAAGAACTGCTTTTACTCATTTAAATGTATTTTTATAAAGAAAAAAGCATATATAATACCATGATAGGTTTATATATGCTTTTTAAATATTTTTATTGAGGTAATGAATGAACACAAACAACAATGAAATGAGATACTTCACTCTTGCAGAACTTGCGGAGTACAATGGTCAGGACGGAATGCCTGTTTATGTTGCAATGGACGGTATCGTTTACGATCTGACACAAAGCAGTCTCTGGGCTGATGCCAAACACTTTGGAATGATACCGGGAAAAGATCTGACCATCAACTACAAAGCCTGTCATGCGGGACGACCGAGACTTGACATGTTTCCTATAGTCGGATATCTTGCTAAGCCTAAATAACCTGGAATATATAGAATTTCAAATAATCGGTTTCGGGTACATTCCAGAGTATAGGATGATCGCAGGACTGCTGGCGTACCTCGATCTGCCTGAGCTGAACTGAAGCTTCAATTGCAGCTGCATGCAGCATTTTGATAAACAGCTTGTCCTCCATGAAATGTGAGCAGGAGCAGGTCGCAAGATATCCGCCACGTGGCAGCAGCTTCATTGCGGCAGTGTTTATTTCCTTATACCCTCTCGTTGCACTTGTTATTGTCTTTCTTGACTTTGTAAATGCCGGTGGATCCAGTATAATAAAATCGTAGGACTTATCCTTTTCCTCGATCATTTTCTGCAGTAAATCAAATACATTCGCAACCGTAAATTCCATTCTGCTGTCAAGACCGTTTCTGACAGCGTTTTTCTTTGCCAGCTCGATTACGCTCACAGAAATATCTACAGCATTGACATGCTCAGCACCGCCTTTTGCCGCATTTAATGCAAATGAGCCTGTATGTGTGAAGCAGTCAAGAACCTTTTTTCCTCTTGCTATTCTTGCGACAGCCTGACGGTTATATTTTTGGTCAAGAAAAAATCCTGTTTTCTGCCCGTTTCCAAAATCTACTTCATATTCGATTCCGTTTTCGCAGATTGTCGTTACTGTGCTTTCGGGGGTTGCTATTACGTCAAGTGTAACCCAGCCCTTGTTCTGCTCAAGCCCTTCAAGCTTTCTGATTGCAACATCATTGCGTTCAAAGATGCCGTTTATTTTCTGTCCGTCATCGGTCAACACCTTATACAGTAACGGAAAAATTACAGGTTTCAGCTTCTCTATACCGAATGACAGTGTCTGGGTAACAAGAATATCTCCAAAGCGGTCAACTGTCAGTCCGGGGAAGAAATCTGCTTCGCCGAAGATAATGCGGCAGGCGTTGATATCCTCACCCATGACGGTTTTGCGGTAGTCCCAGGCATATTTTATCCTGCGTTCATAGAATGCGCTGTCGAATCTGTCGTTTGCGTTTCTGGATATAATTCTGACGCGGATTTTAGATTTTTCACTATACATTCCCGTACCGAGATACTTCCCTGTCTCGCTGACAACATCAACAAGCGAACCGTTTTCAACTGTCATAGCTTCTTCAGCCGATGCCAGAACCTCGCCCTCGTAAACCCAGGGATGGCCTGTTTCTATCGCTTCCCTTGCCTTCTGTGTCACCTTGATTTGTATAAAATAGCGTTGTTTCATTTTTTTGCTTTCTTGTTTACTTTATAATATATATTACCATAAGCTTGTTCTGCTGTCAATCAAACAATGTAAATTCATTCACCAATAAGCCGGATTGTTCATTTAATATAATGAAAGGTTGTGGTTTGGTGGAATGGAGCAGAATGAGTGATGACAGCATAAGATTCCTGCTCACAAAAGATGAAATAACTGAGCTTGAGTTGACAGCTGCATACAAGGGCAAGATATACAGAAGCGAAATTGAGAAGTTGCTTGAAATCAAGTACAGAGAAACAGGCTTCGATATTTCGAACTGTCAAGCGCTTGTACAGCTGTTTCCGAAGAACAATGGCTCAATTGAGATATTTATAACTAAAATAGATAACTCTGAAAAAGTCGAAGTCGTACCCGAGAGGAGATTCAGATATTTTATTTTTGAGGACTCTGATGCACTGATTGATGGGTGTATGAGGATTAAAGCAGTTGAGAGCATGCTGTATTATACAGATGTCGGTGAGTTTATCGTATCGATACCTGTAAGAAAATGCGAACCTGAAATCAGCGATATACTGAGCGAATACGCATACGAAACCGAGGATGAGGACATTGAGGACGAATTGAGCTTTGTCTGTAAAAACGGGATAGCAAAAATTCAACAGGCATTTAACAAAAAGAATTAATAAATTATTCTAAAACTATTCCAATCCGCTTAAGGGTGTGTTAAAATAGCAGGAAGAAAAATATTTTGGAGATGCTTATGTACCATTCAAGACTTCATTTCGCAAGTGACCAAATTTCTATCGCTATTGATACCAAAAACGGTAGCATCCTTGAACTAGTCAACCTGTCAACCGGTGATAACCTGATCAAAAATCACCGACATTCGCTCGGAAACACCTTTGAGTTGATTTCCGCTGACGGCAAAAAGCTGTCAATTCCGTCAGCAGAAGCGATATACAAAAATCCTGACCTTGGTGCAACATTCAAGGAGGGAAGGAATTCGGTTCGTGTCAATTTCAACTTGTTGACCGATGGCACGGATATTTTTAATATTTCTCTTGAATACAAAATAATGCTTGATGACAACAAAATCAAATGGAATATCAGCTTTGTCAACAACAGCGAGCTTAGAATCGTATGTTGCAAATATCCGTACATCTGCGGTGTCTGGCTTGGTGAAAGCTATGAAGATGATACACTTGTCTACCCATTTAATGCAGGAATAAAGATTGAAAACCCGACCGAATACCTTTCAATGAGTCCGATGCAGATTGGCTGGCGCTGGCAGGACTACAAGTACACCTACAACGTTGACGGGCTTGGTCTGTATCCCGACAAAAACGGATATTATGCTCTCAGCAGCAAATATTCCGGTCCGCTGTCCATGGCATGGTGCGACCTTTACGATAAAAAAGGCGGCATCTATTTTGCTTCGCATTCAAAAGGGCAGGGTATCATATCCATACGCTGTGAAGCGATGGGTGCAAAAAGTGCAGGAATCAATTTCGCGGTCGCAAAAGATATAAACATAAACAAAAGCGAGACCTTCTTTTATAACAGTGCCGTTACGGTACTGCACAACGGCGACTGGCATGAGGGATCAGACCTTTACCGCAATTATTTCGGCGATACCAAAGCAAATATGCCCGAATGGTTTGCGAAAAACAGCGGACTTTACGCCCATTATGATTTCAAATACCAGAACGGCGGTGTTGTACATAATTTCACCGACATTCCATCACTTGCCGACCAGGCGGCCGAAACGGGGTTGAAGCATCTGTTGTTTGCCGGATGGCACAGGGACGGCTTCGATCACGGTTTCCCGATGTATGTTGCCGATGAGGATTGCGGAACAGCCGAGGAGCTGAAAGCCGGCATCGAATACGCTCACAGCAAAGGTGCTCGTGTTTCGTTTTATATAAATTCAAGAATCGCAAACAGAAAATACTCCGAGCTTGCCGAACTGATCGCCGATAATGCTATTGTTAAAAGCAAGAAGGAGAACGGTGAAGTTGAGATTGCCTCCGAATGCTACGGCAACCTTGACCTGAATTTTGCCGTCATGTGTGCGAACGCAAAGGGTTGGCAGGATAAAATCGCATCCGCGTTTGATTATGTCAGAGCTGTAGGTGCTGACGGCGTGTATTTTGACCAGATCGCAATGGCTCCGCCCTGCGTTTGTCTCAATGAAACGCACGGACATGCTCCCGATGACTGGAACAGCGGCTGCAAAAAGCTGATCGAGCTTGCGAATGAGCGAAACCTGACGGTTATAATCGAGGGTTGCTCAGACCTTTACGGCGGGATGGTTGCAGGCCAGTTAGTCTCGACCTTCTCATATATAGCCTGTGCGTTTCCAGAGCTTTACAAATACACTTTCCCGAATCAAGTGCTTGTCGACATGGTGTACCCGAAGCGTGGCATGGCAATGCGGCCAACCTTTGTCGGCGATCGCTGGAAGCAGCTTATCGACACAACCTTTGTCTGCGGCGGCTACTTCTGGGCATACGATTTAATTGACGACAACACGTTCACAAAAGATAGTGTTGCATATGAATATCTGAAAAAGGTTGTAAAACTCAGAAGGCTGTGGCTCGAAAAGTATGGGCATATGCTTTTCTGCGACGAAAAAGGCATATCGCTTCGTGGCAACATCAAGGCAAAAAGCTATGATGACGGCAAGTTGATCAGTGTTGCCTGTGACGAAAACAGCGAGATAGTGTTTGACAGAAATATCTGTATAGATGAGGTATACTCTACAATAGGCAACCCAGATGAAATTACTGCAAACGAACATGTGATAAAAGTACCCTCAGAATTTACGGGCATAATAAAACTCAAATAAAGTATCAGCGATCCCGATATACTCGAGATCGCTGATTTGTATCTACTTCGTTATCATCTCAATATATCTGTTCAGGTTATCGATGCTTATCTGCAGTGCTGTCAGGTTGTCTTCAATGCCCTCGAATTCAAGCGACACATAACCGTTGTAACCTGACTGATTTATTGTCTCAAGACACTGGTATGTCGGAACATCGCCATGCCCCAATATTGTTGCCCTGCGGTAGTTACCGGCACGGGTTTTGCTCCAGCCGGCACCCGGATTTGGCAGCATTCCCGACCGCCGGAAAGCATCCTTTGCATGTACATGCACAATCAGAGGCAGCAGCTTCGAAACCGCAACAGCACAATCCTCGTCAACTCCACCGAAATTACCGATATCGCAGAGGTATTTGTAATTCGGATGGTTGACTGCATGAAACACTGCAAGCATTCTGTCGCTGTCCTGCACCAGATGTCCGTGGTTCTCCGAACAGGTTATAACTCCCTTGCTCTCGGCATAAGCCGCAACCTCACGGATTGCACCCGTAACCTGTGGAAGTATCGCATCAAAGGTACGAAGGTCTGTGTAACCCGGATAGAATTCGGTTGCGATATCATGTCGCATCAGCTTTATACCTGCCGCGGAAGCGATATCAACATGCTTCTCAACACGAGCTATCTCCTTTTGTACATCCGCACATAAAAAGTTAGCACCGGTTGTATAAATCGGTGTGTCAAGCTTAAGCTTTCTTGCATGCTCGGCAAGCCGCATACAGAAATCATACGAACTGCTTCCGTCCAGAGTTGTGTCGCCAAGCACAAATTCAATCGCACCGACACCCATCGCCTTTGTTTTCTCCAACGCACCGAAATGGTCAAGCTCGCCCTTTATAATTGCTTTATAAAAGCTATATGTACTGATACATGTTTTCATTTGCGTCCCTCTCTTCATCATTCATAAACCAATAATACTATAAACAATTTTCAAAGGCAACAGAAAAGCAGAAATTACAATAAAATATTGCCCATGTTTCTGCACATGGGCAATACTTGTAGAGGAAAGGAGCTGTGAAATTGCTTATTGTAACTTATTAAAAGGTGTTTTTTAAATTAATACCATGAAAGCGATATATATTGATATCCGTCTAATCCGGCATTATAACTATTGTTGACAATTCTAATTGTGTATGTACCGCTTCCGTAATTAGCAGTCAAAAACTGAATAATTTCGACATTATTATAGAGATTATCCGAGGTTGCAATCAGCTGACCGCCTGGTGAATAAACCTCAAGTTTTAAGTTCGCTAATGGTTGTTCAGTTACAACAGGGTTTAATGTATGTGAACCTGAAATCGAATTTTTCTTAATCCAACACATGGATACTCTCAAATTATCATAGCTTGATGGTACATTAATATAATAATCATAATATTGAGCAGAGCTTGACAAAGTAATATCAGCATATTTCCCAGCTTGACTGGTTGATACAGCTGCTCTTGCGTTAACGACTCCGGCACCCTGTCTTTCAAAGAATGCCGATGTTCCGGATTCAGCTGTATCATATACTGAAGGCGATTGAGTTACCTTTACTCTGTATACTGCAGTCGCGGTTAACAATGCCTTCATTTTTGAATTGTTTGTCAATAAAGAAGGCGTAGTCTGTACCAATTGCGCAACAATACCAGTGACCTGAGGTGCTGCAAAGCTTGTCCCGCTTGAAATATCATCACCCCCATATGAATTCGGAATATTACCATATTCAATAAAATGTCCTGCTGCTATAATATCAGGTTTTTGAGCAGTAAGAAAATCTTGATAACAAGAAAAATAACTCATCATAAAAGGTGAAGGGAGCACCTGATCGCTCAGGTCACTTTGCTGAGGTGTATAATTTGGGAATAATGTATTATTATCACTGAAGCTGCCAACAGCAATTACATTATAACCAATCGCAGGTGAGTATATTTTATATCTTATTATACCTGAATCATCATAATAATTACCTGCTGCAGCAATGAAATGTACATCGTGCTGGAATGCCAAGTGATCTATCCAAGAAGCAAAGTTGTCATATACTGTATCATTCCGATGATCTGCATATTTAATAATTCCGGCGCTCATATTTATAATATAAATATCATTGTCAATTAAAGCTTCTATACCTTCATAAAATGATTGTAAAGTATCTCCTTGCGCAAAATACAAAGTTGCATCTGAGACAATACCCTCATATGTATTATTATATAACTGACCTACCATAATTGCTGCAACCCGTGTTGCGTGTAGATTGTCTTCAATTGATGATAAATATGTATTACCTACTCTTATAACTTTATTACTGTTGAATAAACTGCTATATGTTGAAACAAGCGGATATCCTAATTCAATCATTCCTATTTTAATACCGTTACCGGTTTTCCCAAGGTTATCTCGAACATATGTAGCTCCCGAATTTGAATTTGCTTTATCAGAACAATTTACAACTTCCTGATTTTGAAATAAGCTTACACCTGAAACCATTTTATTAGATTGCAGATTTTTTACTTCAAATCTCGACATCCTTGCTATTATGATCGGTGAATATTTACTTTTGAATATAATTTGAGTGCTTTTCTCATTTGCTATGCTATCAACGAAAGCTGAGTTTTGTTGTTCATAATATTTCTTTGCAATGTTTTTCTTTTGGGTTAAATAAGATTCTACATCATTTAATGATACTTTTTCGTCAAAAGATTCAATACTCATTTTTGTCGCTTGATAAGCTTCAGCCTTGACCTTGCCATAATCGATATCATACAAGGCTATATAGACATCGATTAATTCATCGGTTGTTGAAGTAAGAGCATCCTGTAATTCATCCGAGAGCTTGTCCGCTTCAATATCCGATGCTAAAGCATTAGGCATTGTCATAAATACAATGAAAACAACCAACAACACTGACAGAATTTTCTTAAACATTTTAAACCCTCCAAAAATTTTATTTATTAGGGCTGTGGAAACAGCCCTAATATTCAAATTATAAAACATTAGTGCGGCTTTCTATGCTAATGATATTATCACTTCCGGTTCATATCCTATATAAGGAACTCCTTTATTTATCAAATCCATTATTTCTGATTTTGTAGCTTCTATTTGTAAATAGCATATATTGTTGTTCCATAGTTTAATATAATTAATGTTGTTTGCTTCTGCAAACTTAATTAAAGAAGCAGAAATCTCCGCATTTTTTTCTTGATCTATGCCTGTGAAATCAAATTGATATTCTAACGGACAATATCTTATATTGAAAATATCACCATCCTCTGCTGTCTCCAATTCACAGGCAAGCTGAGTTTGCACATTCTCTGGATAACCTGACGGACGCACATCAGAACCTATATCAATAGCGAAAAATCGACTGTCTTCCTTGCAAAGCTTAATTATTTCCTCTTTTGAAAATGTTGCAACATAATAATTTTTATTAAAATAATAATCATTGATTACTTCAAAATCCTTGAAATCCATAGCTTCTATAACAGGGATATTCATTATTCCCTTTTCTATATTAAATTTTTGTATTGTAGGATATAAGTTATAATATAATTCTTGGAATATTTTCTCGTCTTCTATTTCATCTGATTCTTTTAATGTATTTTGAATTTTTTCGGTTAGCATTTTCCATAAATATCCATCAATAATTAAATCCTTATATAATGTGGGATCATCAAAGCTAAAAGCTATTCTGAACAGTTGGTCATCACTGTATTTGGGGATTGACCACTGATTAGTTGACGGATCGTAATTTTTATCATTTAATATCATTAACAATTCATACTTTATATTATCTACCGAATAGGGATGGACAAATGCTTCGGCAACAGATGAATTGGTAATTTTATTATTATAAATCACATCTCCAACCTCGCTTTTTGATGTCTCATCCGGTTGACTGACAGTAGGTTCACTGTTTGTTTCGCTAACTGCAGGATTGCTGCCGGTTGAATTTGTTTCGCTGTTGTCGGTTACAGGCGGCATCATTCCGTTAAAATTGTATGCAAGCGGGATAATTATGCCTACGCAGAGCAGCACACACGCCGCAACTACCGAGATTTTCTTTATCAGCAAAGTTCTATTTGAATTTTGTTTTCTTTCACTTTTTATATCCTTTATTTCGGGTTCAGCTTCGAGTATAAACCACTCGTTTATATTGCTGAACTGCTTCAATATTTCATATTTTTTCATTACAGATTTCTCCTTCGTTAAGAATTTTGTATAGCTCGTTTCTCATGCGCTTCAGCCGCTGCTTGACCGCGTTTTCGGTCAGATTCAAGCCATTCGCTATTGCCTTATAGTCCTCATTGTAATAATAACGTCTGACAAAAATTTTTCTGTTTGTAATGTCAAGTCCTGCTAAATATAGATTCAGCATCCTCCATAGCTCGGCATTACTGATCTCGTTTTCAAGATCAAAGCTGCTGCCTACAAATTCCTCAACTTCCGAAAGCATAATATCCGCCTCGTTTATATTCAGCCTGCGTCTGCGATTCTGTTTCAACCTGTCAAGGGCGCGCCACCTTGTCAGGGTTGAGATGTAGGCTGAAAGCGAGGAGGGTTTTTGAGGTGGTATTGTGTTCCATACTTCCAGCAGCACATCGTTAAAGCATTCCTCACTGTCCTCCGAACAACTGCAGTTGCCGGACGACAGAATATTGTTTGCAATATACCTGCACAGCCTTCCGTATCGGTCGGAAATAAGCTTCAATGCTTCCTCGTCGCGTTGATTCAGCATTTCAATCATTTCCTTCTCGTCCACAATTATCACCTCACGCTTTCATACAATATAACGACAAAAAATCAAAAAGGTGTCGCACTTTTTAAGAAAATTTTATTTTTCTTTTATTATATATTATAAAATACCGTATTACAATATTTTGAAGTGTGTTTTATGCTCTGATTGACTAACAAAAAAATAAATGATAAAATATTATATTAACCGATTTTATATTCCTTCCACTATATAAACAGAAGCTTCTGAAAAATCAGGCGGTGAAGATATTGAATAAAGAAACAACTGACCGGAAAATAATTGAAATAGCTAAAACGGTTTTTTCATATTGCCTTGCCCGAACAAACACAAAGGAAGAAGCAGAGGATCTGTCGCAGGATATACTGCTTGAGATACTCCGCTCTTGCGAAAATATCCGTGATGATAAGGCTTTTTACGGGTTTATGTGGGCTGTCGCAGGCAATGTATATAAAAACTGGTGCAAAAAGCGATTAAAAAACAATTTTTCGGAGCTGGATGACAATCTATGCGATGAAACATATGACATTAGTAGACAGCTTGAATTTCAAACCGACATTAATTTGCTCAGACGCGAGCTTTGTCTACTCAACGAAAAAAACCGCAAGGCTATGATTTTATATTATTTGAACGGTTTTTCTGTCTCAAGCATAGCGATTCAACTTCACCTTTCTGATAGTATGGTAAAATACTTGCTGTTCAAAGCAAGACAAATTCTGAAAGAAGGAATGAATATGGAACGAAACTACGGCGAACAAAGTTATAATCCCAAGGAATTATCATTATTATATATGGGCGAGGGTCCTAACCATTTCTGGCAAATTACACAGGGTAAAAAAATACCCCAGAATATACTCTGGGCGTGTTATAACGATAACCTGACAGAAGAGGAAATCAGCCTGCAGATTGGTGTTGCATTGCCTTATCTCGAAAATGACATAAAAACTCTGCTTGATGCCGGACTGCTGCTTCGCAAGGGCAACAGATACAGTACCAACATTATTATAATAACAAAGCAGTTCAAAGCCGAACTTGCAACGAAAATAGCTGTTTATCAGGAAAATATTGCGAATAAGATTTATAAATTTATTACTGAGAATGAAAATTGTATCAGAAGCATCGGATATTACTGCAGCGGCATGTTGAAAAATACATTCTACTGGCAGATAACTAGCGTTATTCTGAACTGCTTGTTTGGTATGATTACAGAAAGCTTCAATCCCACCCAAGCTCCGGTTACAGCATTCGGCGATCATGCTTATGTCTGGGTGACGAAGAACCGTATAACATATTTAATTATTGCAACATGAGTCAATTTGATGGCAGCCTTAATGAAGGTGAATTGCATTTTATGGACTGGCTTCAAAAACCGAAAAACAATCACCACGATTTTTACAGAAATCAAAAATTAGCTAACTTTTTCATTAAGCTTGCGGCAGGTAAAATAACCGAACCTAATGAATATGAGAAGGATATGATTGCCGAGCTTATTCAAAAGGGATATGCTTTTACTGCCAACAATACTACCAGTGTAACAACTCCGGTATTTACACGAAGTGAGTTTGGAAGGTTATTTTCCATGCTTCATCCATTATTTGATGAAGCGCTTGATATATCGTCAAAAATTGAAGCCGAAGCCGAAAAGTTATTGTATAACCATGTTCCCTCGCACCTGACTGAGCAAGTAAAATCAATAGCATGCATGAGAATGTTCGATGTAGTAATCGGCGGTTCGGCTCAGATAATGTATAATAAAGACTATCTGAAAACCAACTGGACAGCAAATGAAATGCCGACTGTGTATGCGATAATCGAGGATTGAATTCTTCACTTGAGCATCACTCTGCGAATCATAGGTTTTTAACTCCTTTGTTATGGTATTATAATACTATTCTCTCATAAAACATTACAATAAAATTTTGTGAAAGAACCCATAAAGCAAAGATTTTTTCTTAAATTTTATCTATGTTTTCAATCGAGATTAGTATAACATAATAAAACAATCGGCTGCTCTGTCAAGGGCAGCCGGTTTGATATATATTTATTTTACAAATAGATGCTTGCGTTTTAAAATAAATACGGAGTTTTTATATGTGACTGTTAATAAAGATCGTTAAAATCCATAAAAAGAGAAACAGAGGAATACAAATAATCCATACGATTGACTTTCTTCTGTAATCGTTAGCTAAGTCTTTTAACTTTTCATTACTACTATTATTAATTAGTTTATATGCGTTATTTAAAACAATTCCCGGCATTTTATCTGAGTCCAGTGCAGGATAATATTTCTTTGTCTCATCGATAATATGATCCATGTGAAACCACGCAGAAATAGAAAATATAAAAGCAGCAAGTGCTGCAAGTATGGGATATAAAATAGTTATGTGCGATAATGCTGCAACGAGTAGAGCTAAAACCATTGTCAGCGGTAGAGCAAGCAATCTAAATATCCGCATAACATCAATTCCTTTGCACAGATATTGATTATATTATAGCTTTTATATAAGAAAGCACTTTTGTTTTGATAACCAAAAGCACTTTTTTGTGTTGAAGGTACTGGCAAAGGACACGAGTTTGATACAATTTGCACCCGGTAGCAGTTTTCCCGTTTGTAGGGTGAACACCCTCCCCTTTTCCCGTTTGTTTTGTGCGACTTCCGTTTGTTGGGTGCACACCCTATTATTTATAAGAGTAACCATTTTTAAAATGCTTGGGAGTCACAACCTACAAATCAACAACATTACATCCGTCAGATAGAAATTTGCTATGCTACGTAGCTACTTTGTCAATGCCGTAAAGTTGCTTCTCCAACCGCACGGCATCCTGATTAGATTTTCTTCCGAATTTTGCATTTATTTCACAAAATAGCAATAATCGATTATTATGTTACCTTTTTCATCGGGTGTGGTAAACCGCGGACATTGATCGCGCTCAAAAAAGCCGATATAACCGTTGCCATCGGACTGTATTTCCATTCCTGCGGATTTGATTTTACTCGGACATTGTGATACCAAATTATAAACTTCGCTCTGTTTGCCATAAATCCAACAAATTCCAAAGCTTTGTTCCGGGAAATCTATGTAGCTGAGTCCTTCGGGTACTTCGGTATCGGGAGGCGTGAACATACCGACCCAACCGTCATATCCTCCGGTTTCGGCATTACGGTAATATAACCCGCAATACGCGCCGGCATCCTCGTATAAAACGTGGCTTTTATCTTCACCACCCATCGCTTTTTCTATTTTACCAAATACATCAAAGCTCCATGCGTCGCCCCAATTGGGATGCTGCCCGCTTCCGTAATTTTTTCCGATGAACCGCATCGCTGGGACTTTCTGCTTGTAGACCTTGATGATTCCCGCTCCATTTTTAGGAGTTGAATAATCAATCTCGATTTCGTATTTCATTTGTGTTTCCTCCGTTTTTGACGTTTCTGACGTTGCTGAGGTTTCTGATGTTTCTAAAACTTTTGAAGTTCCTGAAATTTCTGACGTGTCTGACAGTTGTCCGTCGCTATGATTATTTTGAGATGTATTATTACATCCGGTTGCGAGGAATAACAATAAAATAATAAACAAGCCAATAAGCTTTTTCATTAATGTCCTCCTATATTTTAATGTATTCATTATATTAAATCTAAAATCGTTATGATTGATAAAAATTGCGGAATATTAAAAACATTTATTTAGCAGTCTTATGATTCTAAGTAGTAGGTCGTTCTTTTTGTGTTGCATATTACGGGGTGCTTCGCTGTACTGTCCATGATGATAAAAATAATTATTGGTCTTTATAACCATGTCGTCGGCAGGGTCGATTAGACGCTCGCAAAGTTTATACAAATACGGAGCGACTTCTTTCTCCATGAACTCGCCAAATAACGAAAAATTCCGAAGATACTCAAGTCTTACCAACCAAAAAGCAAATGAAGGGTCATCAGGCGTTTTAGTCTCTGACGGTAAATTACCGTTGTACCATAATTTTTTATACCATTCGTATGTCAGCCATATTCGCTGTAATTCGTCGCTGATACAATCGCCGGATGAAAGTATATACAGCATGTCGTATGAAAACGCTCCCACACCGGGATAGATAAAGTCCGTTTCATTCCAACTATCTTCATCAAAATGCCCCGACTTGCAAACAGTTTTCAACCTCTCAACAAATTGTTCGCGTAATTTTACCACGCATACATCGTTGGGGTAAAAGTACGAAAGCCACCGAACTACTGATTGGCGTGTCGCTATTGGCTTGCCCCAGTTGTTCTTACCCCATACATTCGGGAAAGACTTTTCGCCGGTAGCATATTTGCGGCATATTTCAACTGTTGATAAAACCATCGGGTCGTTTATATCGAGCGAAAGGTCAAGCATCCGGTGCATGGCTCGTGCCGTCGCCTTGAAATGATTTCTTTTTGCCTGTTCAGCAATCATATCATCAAACCCGCCCCACGACCCGTCTGGTAGCTGCTCGTCACGCAATTCGGAATAAAGTTTGAACATTATCGCCCAATCATGTGTATCCCGTACGGTTTGCTCATCCGAATGTATTAATTCCTTGCATATTATGTACTCGCAAAAAGGAGACGGCTTGTTGTCGAGGAGATAATTTACATAAGGTAAAATTTTTAGGTTCATATCACGATTTCCTTTTTTTCTCAATTGGTATATAAATATCCTCGTTGAATGTCCGGCTGTCCTCAACGTAAGTCTCAAATTGATCCCCGTGGCTTTCCGCACACTGGTAATCGCTTTTTGGCATCCAAACATTCAAAATATAAGACCATGACTTATGGATCGTGTTTACAAAATCAAAATGTGATGTCGGCGGCGTGGTGAATATAGCATAAAGACCACCGGAGACGTGAAGCTGCTTTGTATCCGTAATATCGCCTTTTGCATCCTCTGTTCGGATACCTATAAAATAATCAAGGTGGTTTGTGTCGTTGTTCCATCGGCAAACGCCATAATCTATGCAGACCTCTCCGCCGGAGAGGCGTTTTGAAAGCTTTTTGCAATTGTATTTATTCCAAAAATTCGGTGTATAATTTTCGTCGCTCCAATAGCCAGTCAAATTAAAACTAGGTATTGTATTAATTTTAGGCGTTATCTCAAAGGTTGGAACTTGTAAATAAATACGGTCATACAGCTTCAAGCTATTGTCAGCGGCTTTGTATTCTGTAGGCAAAACATGATGCTCTGCTTTAAACGCTCGCGTAAAATTTTCTTTGGAATTAAAGCCGTATTCAAAAGCGATATCTGATATGGGGCGGTAACTATTGTCTATCTCTCGCACTATTTCCGATAATCGTCTTTTTCGGATGTAATCAGCAGGTGTCAAATGTGTGACTTCTTTGAATACCCGTAAAAAGTGATATTCCGAATAACCCGCCGCTTTCGCTAAATCGGAAAGGTTCAAGTCGGTTTTTAAATTGAATTCTATATATACCAGTGCGTTTTCAATGTGTTCTTCATAGTTCATAATTTAATATACCTAATTCAGCATGAAAATCGTAATCGGAACTTTTCGATGATACTAGCGATGAATAATGAGCGTAATTTCTGACAGCAGTCTCGTCGTTCATTCATTTTATGTAGTTATCTGTATCGTCGATATTTCCGGACGAGAGGTATAAACGTTTACCAATGATTTTTTATAATAGATCATTTTTTCGCCTTCCATTTATATAAATAATGCGATCATTAATTTCCATATTGCTTATTATCTACTTGATAAATTCACCTTGAATAGTTTGATAATCAATAAAAATGTTATAGCGTTCAGGCTTAAACATTAGAACGCACAACCCTTCGTCCTCCGGCCCATTGAAATGGTCTGCTAATTCATCGTACCACATTTGACGTTTTATCTCCAAATCGGTAATTATTTCGGTTTTACCTATTAAAGATATACCCGTAAAGCTTTTGTTTTCAAATAAATATATACAAGCACGCGGGTCTTTTCTTATACGGTTTGGTTTATTTGCGCTAACTCCCGTACAGAAAGCAATCCAATTTGTTCCATCTGCTCTTGAAGCTGAAATCATTGAAGCAGACGGATAACCCAATTCATCTGTTAACGTCATAACCCAATCAAATGTAAGCCCCGATTCTCGCGTATGTGCGGTGCATTTATTGATTAAATCTTCAGCTTTTTTCAGTAATATTATACTCATTAAATGATCCCCTTTTAATATAAATAATCGAAACTCAGTCACCATCTTTTCATGGAAAATGAAAGAAGTCGACTGTTGATAACAGATTTTATTATTAAATTACTCCGGTATAACTACTTAAAATAGGTATTTTGCATATTATGCGGTCACCATAAAACCCCATAAAACGCCGAATTTGTCTACAAAATTACCCACCAGTTTACTGTATGGTGTTTCGTAGAATGGAATAGGAGTTTCATCTGTTTTTAGATTTTCATAGCAAGTAAGCAATTCATCTACTGTATTGAATGTAATTGTTAAATGCACACCACAACTTATACCGAATGTATCGTTCAAAAATTTTAATGCATCATTTAAATACACCTCTGTACCATGAATATTCATAACAGCATGAGCTATTTTTTTACCATCAGACATATAATCAATTGATTCTGCGTCTACTTTTGTGTTAAACGATTTTTCATACAAGTCAATCGCTTCCATGCAATTTCCGTTAAAATGTAAATGAGGTATGAGCATATTTTATTCCTCCGATAATGTAAATTTAAAACTATTCTTCCGTTGTACAATTTAAACAAACTGGGAAGTTCGTAATTTAGTTTGATTTGCCAAATATGCTTATACTATACATCATGAAATTATATACAAATACACCAGCCGATTCCATACTTATCTACAACTTGAGCAACACAAGCGTTCCATGGAGCCGATCCCACAGGACTTATTACCATTCCGCCTTCGCTTAACACTGAAAATGCCTTCTTTACCGCTTCTTCACTGCCTAGACCTAAACCCAATTCGGTGTTATGTCGTGATAGAGTAATTTCCGCAAGATGACGATCTTCTAAATAATTGCCAAATTCACTTACTGCAAAAATTTCTTCCTCGCCACACATCAATGACGCGTGAAAAAAATGTTGTCCAATTTCTTCTTCGTCATGAATCACATGATATCCTAATGTTAATCCAAATGCTTCTTTGTATCGCTCTACTGCTTCAAAACTGTTTTTTATGTATAATGTCGCTCCGAGTTTCATAATAAATTATCCTTCGCATATTTTTGATATTGATTCATTAAAAGCGATTAAAAAATGTTTTGCTCATTAGAAATAAAGCTAAATTCAAATGATTTATTTGTTCTTTAATCATACACTAAGCTCCTTTTCAACTAGCATCATAATTTGTTGCCATTCATCAGTATTAAAATCGTGGAAAGTAAAAGCACCGCCGATACACTTGTATTCGGTTTTTCCGTTTAGAGTGATTGGAATACCTCTGCGGCATTTATCGCTGCATGTTCCCCCACTGTACCACGCACAATCCCACGCACCGTTCTGCATTTGCGATAGGATATTTACCGATAAATCAATACTGTCTTTATATTTATCAATGTTGTATAGGTTCGCTTTAACCGAAAAATGTTTACGTGAAAAATCGAGTGTAAATATTACTCGCTTTGCTTTTGAAAACACGCATTTATAACCTTTGTTGATGTTCAAGTCAATAACCTTAGGCTTCGTGTACTTTATTTCGGATTTTAAATTAGTTCTCTTTGCAAGGTCGATAAACATATTTACGGTATTTATTTTATCGTCAGGAGTGTAAACAGCAACATTGTCAAGCGTTGGTTTCTTCTCAATTTCGAACAAGAATTGGCACGGTTTTTCGCCATTTGTGTTAAGGGGTGAAGAAATAATCTCTTTTAGTTTAACTGCTGCTCCTAACATATTTTGATAATGATAACGAAAATGTCCGGCACAGCAACCACAATATGTAGGAGAAACCAAAAACGGCTGTTTGAGCTTTTTTATCATTCCGCATGAACAAGTCGTTTTACCCTCATGAACTCCGTTTTGATATCCTGTCATTGTAATGGTAAACATACCGTCATCAATACTCTGTGGTGTCATCATTAGATCTACTGAGGAGATCAGCATTAATTTCTCCGCAATGCTTTTTTTGGAGTTTAATTTTCCAAACGCTTTACAGTCCTTATCACGTTTTCCACCTTTGCAACAACCTTGTTGTTCCATTATTGCGAAGCACTGTTCTTTTGTAAGCAGTTTATCCATTTGGTCGATAAGTGTAATCATTGATTTCTGATTGTTTTCTTCGGAAAAATCAAACTGTGTTAAAATATCATCGGATATTCCTTGCTCCAACATTGTTTTATTGATTTTCTTCATGCTCGGCATATCATTTTCTACCTTTCTTCAAATTTAATATATAAAGCGTCGTTTTAATTACAATAAATCAATGATCAAATTTACCACATCGTTGTAATCCCTGTGTGAACTCAATACTGTTGCTTGAAGCACATATACAATATCTCGTTTGGGTATAACCTTTATCTGCTGACCGCCATAGCCGCTGCAGCCATAACCGTCGGGAGAGATCCACCACATATAGCCGTAACCCTGCTTTATCAGAGTGTGTCCGTGGGTGAGGTCAAGGGGAGTGAGTGCTTCTTTCACATATACTTCCGATACAATCTTTTCGTCGTTCCACTTGCCGCCATTTTTAAACAGCATTCCGATTTTAGCAAGATCACGGGCTGAAAGGTCGGATTGTGCCTGCTCTGCCGGTGTCGTACCGATATTATAACAAAGCCCATCTGAAAAAGTAAACCATCTTCCACTTTCGATTCCGAGAGGCTTATACAAAAATTCGTTACAAAAATCAAATGTATTCATACCTGTTGCAGTTGAAAGCACTGCGGAGAGCAGTATGACATCCCATTCCTTATACACTGATTTTGTACCGGGGAGCGAATCCATTTTTACATCAGCAAGATATGCAAGACGGTCTTTTGTGCGGCAGAACTGCTGTAACATCGGACAGTGATATTTCACACCGCCATTCCAATAGATCCCACTTTTCATTGTGAGTAGGTGCTTTATCGTTATCATTGAGTGATAAGGATTGTTTCTTCCATCAAAAACAGGTAAATAAGTTGCAATAGGCTCGTCAACGTTTTTTATAAATCCCCGATCAATGGCGATTCCGCAGCAAATAGACAAAATACTTTTCCATATGGATTTTACATTATTACGGCTATTCTCGGTGAATTTGTTGTAATACCGTTCAAGAACGATTTTGTCGCCCTTGTATATAAGTACGCTATTGAGTAATCTGTAATGATGTGCTTTTGCATATTCATCAAAGCGGTGGATAAGTTCGGGATTCATGAAATACTCCTGTAAGTACAACTAAGCTCGAATTAATCCAAACTCAAGTACTATTTTTTATTTTATCTTTGTCATCATGTCCTTGACATTTATTCCGTCAATTGTCATTCCGTCAAGTTTACAATCTGTGATTTTAACATTCTCAAAAGAAGCATTTTTGAATTTTGCTAATCGTAAATCAGATCCGTCGAATTCGGCACCAGCCATATCGATACAACCAAATTTGGCTTCACTCATCGTCAGTCCTCTATAACTCGTAAATGACATATTAATATTTCCAAAACGAGCTCCTTGCATATTTATGTCATTAAATTCTGCGTTACTAAGGTTCAAGTCTTCAAAAACCGCGTCTTCCAAAGATTCGTGAGCAAGTGTAAATAATTTCTTTTGTTTCACTTCCTGAAATTCAGATGAAGTTTCTGTTGGTAATTTTCCGATAACAGTAACTACGTCACTTAGGTTCTTCCTTTCACGAACAGGCATTTCTACCGCCGGTGTTCCTATTGTTAAAATAGCTACTGGAGTATGATTTTTAGTAATAGGAAGAAGAGCCTTGCACTTTTCCACATCCATAGGACCTATCCAACATCCACCAAGCCCAAGCTCAACAGCCTTAAGTAAAATGAGATTAGCAGCACCGGCAGTATCCTGATATGAAAACATCCTGCCACGTTCGCCGAATTTTTTTTGAAGGATATCGACAATGTCTTCATCGATACAAATTACTATTAAAAGCGGGATATTATCAATCCACGAAATATGCGCAATATCTGGATGAAACTTATTTATTATACTTTTATCGCATACCGCATAAAAATGCCACGATTGATTATTACATGCATTCGGTGCCCGTACACCAGCTTCAAGAAGTTTTCGCATCTGAATATCTGAAACAGGTTTATTTTCATATGAGCGTATACATGTCCTTTTTTTCAACAAATCAACAAATTCCATTTTTATTACCCCTTATTTATTTGATATATTTTCCGATTATCGATCTACTATTCATTTTCAATTCCGCCGGAGTGCCTGTAGCAATTATATAACCACCGTCACTGCCGCCGCCGGGGCCAAGCTCCACAATATAGTCGCAGTTTGATAATACATACGGATCATGCTCTGTAATAATTACGCTGCCGCCACCATCGACTATCTCTTGCAATAACTCCATTAACTTTTCGCTGTCATAAAAGGACAATCCGGTTGTCGGCTCATCGAGGATGTACAACACATCAGAGGATTTACGTATCTTTACAAGCTCCCGTGCAAGTTTGATGCGTTGACTCTCACCGCCTGATATTGACGGCGTTTTCTGCCCAAGTTTTATATACCCCATACCGACACGCCGTAGTGTTGAAAGCATTTCACAGATGATTTTATCCTTACCATCAAAATAGTGTTCAGCCTCATCAACTGTCATGTCGAGTATATCACGGATATTTTTTCCGTCCACTTCTATTTCACATGCTTCGGGAATAAATCCTGTCGTGCCGCAGGCTTCGCAGTCTAAGTCTAAAAAATTACCCATGCCGATATAATGGCGAACAACACCCTCTCCGTGGCAGACACGGCAGCCACCCTCTGAGTTTGCAGAAAATAATCCTGCCGGCATTCCTGATTCACGGGCAAACAGGGTGCGAACACGGTCAAATATCCCTGTATAAGTAGCCGGACAGGATGTTCTTGACCGCCCTATGGGTTTTTGATCTATGACAATACACTTTTTTATATTCTCATAACCTGATAACTTTGCATCAACTGCCGGAAGTTCTTCGACATTATCCTCTTCATCTTTAACAAATCTCGATTTCAACGCTTGTTTTAGTAGTGGAACAAGGGTGTCCGAAACAAGACTCGACTTGCCGCTTCCCGATACTCCAGCAACACCGACCATAACATTAAACGGGAAATCGGCACTCACATCCCGAAGATTGTGCAACTTTGCTTCACTGATATGCAGTACTTCTGATGTATTAAACGGACGTGTTTCCGGTTTTATATGAAATCCTTTTTTAATTGACAAATAAGGAGCGGTTCGTGAATTGTCACAGGTAAGGAATTCATCATATCCGCCTTCAAAAATCTTTATACCGCCACCTGTTCCGGCATCGGGACCGAGATCAATAATATAATCGGCGGCACGCATGAAGTTTTCATCATGTTCAACTGCAACTACCGTGTTCCCTCTCTCCACAAGCCGCTTAATGATGGAAATCAGCTTTTCCTTTTCAACCTCATGAAGTCCGATTGTCGGCTCGTCAAAGACAAATATGATAGAATCCATCTCCGCAATGATGTAGCTTGCAAGAAAAAGCCGTTGAATTTCACCGCCCGAAAGTGTAGGAACAGGGCGGGACAGCGACAAGTGATGTAGCCCTACATCCACCATGCAATCTAATTTCGTAATAATTTCCCCATGTAGGGGCGAACTTTGTTTTTCCGTTAAATTAACTAAGAAATCCCTCAACTCACTAATGTACATATTTTCAAGCTCAGTGATCGTTTTCCCACCGATAGTAGTGTGAGCAGCCATTTCACCAAGTCCGCTGCCATTACATTTCGGACAAGAAATTTCCTCAGCATAAATACGAGAATATAAGAATAAATGCTGTCTCGGTGTCGGATTCTCAACACTGGTATAGGTGTGATCACCCACAGGGACAAAAGCGTTGACTCCGCTAAACTGCGTTTTGGGTGAGCCATATTTTAATGCGATAAACTGTTCAATGGTAAGGGATGCAAGCGTCTGGTCGGGTGATACGCTGAGATGCTTGTAATAATCAGCAATCTTGTTTCTCCATGTCGGAATCTTCTGTAACTTACCCTCCAATACATCCTTAACCGCAATCGACTTATCACCATATAAAGCTTCCTCATCAATTTGCTTGAACTTGCCAGCACCAAGACACTTCGGGCACATTCCGGCAGCAGAGAATTTCTGAAACATATTCATTGCAAGAGGCATTCCGTCATCGTATTCCGCTTCACGCTTGCCATAGGATGCAAAAAGTACTGCAAGCATTGCCGAAAGACTTGTCCGTGTGCCGACGGTGCTTCTCGGGTTTGACTGACGAATGATACGTTGTTCGACAGCGACAGTGGGCGACAATCCGCTGATACTGTCAAAAGTCGAAACGCTGTCAACATAAGCTGTGTACCCGAAAACATCAGATACCGCCGTCTACCTTCCTCGTACAGTGTATCAAAAGCAAGGCTTGATTTACCGCTTCCTGACACTCCGGTAATGACTGTGAGCTTGCCACGGGGGATTTTCACATCAACGCTTTTGAGGTTATGGATTCGTGCGTTTTTTATTTCGATAAAATCATTCATATGGTCACTTCCGTTTTGCTATATGTTTTACATTAAACTTTGGCATTTTTGATCTCCTTTTTGGTAAGAATGTGCCAGATGTCATTTCCAACGAAACCACATATTCGATACATAGCTTCTGGATGTGTCTTGTTATTGATTTTACCTGATACAGTAACAAACAGTGCCTTTTTTCTCAAACGTATCAGCAGTTCATTTACTACTGCTTGACCAAACCCTTTATTTCGATAATCGGGAGAGGTCTGTATCCATTCAAGAGAACCTTCTTTTGTTTCCGCATCGAATTCTGCAATACCTGATGCTGTTATTTCAGAAGTTAGATCATTATAAATTCCAATCCATAAATCCTGACAATGAACCGATTGTTTCATCAACCCTGTAATATAATCCGAAGTAACGTTTATATCATCGTAACACTGATTAATGTGGTTTGTTAACACTTCAGCAACGTCTGTTGAATTAAGTGTTTTGATTGTAAATCCAGTTGGAATAGCAGGCTCTTGCACATCATTTAAAGTATGTATAATACGAAAATATGTTATATCATTATATTCGTCCAAGAGTTTTTCGGAGAAGATGTCATTATGTAATATAAGTATATTGTTTGGAGGTATTAGATTTTTTGCTTTCCAAAATGGAATAGATAATAATTTACAAGGAGCTTTCAGATAATCAGTTATGGATATGTTGGTTGATTCTTTTTCACTTATTTTATTTATTTCATACCTATCTTTTGTCAATTCAACTAACTCATCATTAATCCTGACAAATCCCACTTTTAAAAAAGCATGTTCAGCGGTTTTCCTTTCAGATGAGAAATAATCATAAATAGCGTTAAGCTTCATTTTATTAAAAGCGTGATCTGCAAGAAGCCGGAGCGCTTCAATTGAATAACCATTACCACGGTAGTTATACTCTATCACAACGCCGATGATATACTTTTTGCAACAATTGCTGTAATGGATATCAACTTCACCGACCGGAACATTGTCGTCGTTTCTTATGATATAAGCATAATAATTATCCGTACCATTGTTCCAATTTTTGTACCATTCACGCACCTGATCTATGGTTTGATAATAGCAACCGTTTACATTGTCGCCATAACCCTGATTATAAGACATTGTTTTTTCATCTGAAATCAAGTGGCGGTGGTATTCAAGTTCGTTTTCAGCGGGGATATGTAAAGTTAATCGTTCCATCACACTACCCCACTTTCCGTAAACTCGAATTTTCCTGAGGCGGTATCAAGTGTTGCGGATATTCCGATCGGCCATATTGCATTATTTATTCCATGCCCGAAATCCTCACAGCGTACAACCGGAATACGATAACGTTCACCTAAACGGTGCAGTATCTCATCAATGAGCGGCTGCTCTTCTTTTGAATAATGTCCGAACACAAGTCCTGTTACATATTTGAAAACATTTCTTTGCTCGAGATTAGAAAACCATTTTGAGACAACGGCAGGTGAACTGAACATTTCATGGTCTTCAATAAACAACAAATACTTTTTGCTTTTATCCAAGTCAAAATATGTACTGCCTTGTAATGAAGCATAATTTACAAGATAGCCACCCGTTAAAACACCCTCGCAATCCCCCTCATGAATTGTTCTCCATTCGCTGTTATTGAAATAATCCGTATCGGTCGTCATTAAACGTTTCTCAAAAGACTGTCGGTTATAATCAGTCAGATTATCGAAAGTACGCAACGAAGCACCGTAAAAAGTTATCAATCCGGTTTTGCTGTGAACTGCATTCAGAATTGTCGTACTATCACTGTAGCTGCAAATAATCTTCGGATGTTGTTTAATATTTTCATAATCAATATAAGGTAAAATTTCATTGCATACTTCACCACCACCGAATAAAAGCATTTCAACACTATTGTCAGCTATCATTGTATTGAAATCATCTGTGCGTTCGTCTACACTTCCCGCATAACCATTTTTATCGGAAAAAAGGTGCTTTGATAACTTTATTTGAAATCCTAATTGTTGAAGTGTCATAATTGAATTCTGAATGTATTTCGGCTTTAGTGCAAAGGAAGGCGCAATGATTCCGATAGTATCACCTTTTTGTAATCGATCAGGTTTTATTATATTACTCATTTTTGCTGCTCCTTATAATACATCCAATTATCATGGACCTTGATTTATTTTAACAACATACTATTTATAAATTATTATGTTACTTCAAATTTAACATAATGCAGAAAAGAAGTCAATCGCTTATGTTACTTCTTTTGTCAAATTGTTTATAAAAAGAGAATAAGCCTATTTTTTATAGAAAAAAACTAAATTATTTTTCTATCCTACTTACTGCCAATCGTAATCCATCTGTTTTCCGTTTGTTCCGTGAACGGCATGTACAAAACACCTCCTGTGCCTTATTATCACAGGAGGTGTTTTAGCTTGCATTTTTCGTATCTATATGAATTAATCAAACTGAGAAGAATGCTTTTTGAAAAAATCTACACGAGGTTCAAGAAACTTGAATTTATGACTGGGCTTTGTAAAAAAAGTAAGTGGCTCAAAGATATATCTCCAATCCCACATTCGTTCATCAATGCAGAGATACTCTCGAATCATCTCACAACATATCGGTGTTATTGGGTGGAACAATACAACAGCAGTTTTAACTACATGGAAACTGTCTGCAAGTAGTTGTTCAATTTCATTTGCATTTTCACTTTTAGCTCTTGCAGACCAATCCTTGCTGGCATCCCTGAGATAGATATTCAACAGATCGAATACTTTATCGAACATAAGTTCAGACATGAACCGCTCATACTCGAGTATCGTCCTATCTGCCTGTTCTTTAACTTCAATGCTGACTTCACATTCGGAAAGAACACCGCCGTTGTGTTTCTGTGCTGTATAGAAGCAGGAGCGAACAAGCCGGTTAAAAACATTGGTAACCAGATTTCCTTCATTCAAAACAGTGTCGAAATCACCGCTCTTGTTTGTCTCCAAAATGGCTTTTGGCTCGAATCCAACGCTTCTTTCGCTAAGACTCGTATGCATGAAATGCAAGCGAAGTTGTTCCGGTGTATAATAATCCAGAAGCGTAGCCGCTTTTGGCGGTTTGACATCACCACTGCTGGATGCTTTGGTTTTGCCAAAAAGAATGTGTCGGTTTGGAACTATATGAGGCAGTTTATATCCCTCCTTAAGTGCAGTGAATACCCCTATTTCGGCGATACCGTAAAAGTATATATTATCCTCTCCGATAAATTGGTAGACTTGCGCTTCATCCGACTTCCACCATTCTTCCCACTTGGTGCCGTTTGTGCCATCACCTAAAAATGTCTTTGTAAAAGATATAGGTGCCCATAAAGATTCCGGCCAAACCCAAAAAGTCAATCCAGATAAACCGTTTATTTCGGGAACCGGTACGCCCCAATTTACGTTACCTGACAAGCGAAAAGGTACCAATGTTTTGCCTGTGCGGTATCTTACCCCGTTTTTTGTAAGAACTGAAACCGCTTTTTCTCTGTTATCTAAGTTAGTGAATACCAATTCACAAGAAGGTTTTTGCTCATCTTCAATAATAGTGAAAGGCGGCATTTCTTCGATGCTTTTTACTTTTTCAATAAATTCCTTTTTAATAAATAAAGAAGGTTTCTTTAGAAACTCTCGTATGACCGAGAGCAAAACTCTTCGACAGGCAGGCTCTTTCTCCCATTCCACCAACGCTTTTGTTATTTGCTTTTCAAAGGTCGGAAGGTCAAAAAACCAGTTTTCTACTGGGACATACTCCGGTGTTTTACCCGACAATATACTTATCGGTTCAATTAGTTCGTCAGGTTTGTACTGATGTCCAAGTGAACATTCATCTGCGTATGCATTTTCAGATTTACATCCCTGTATTGGACACCGTCCTTTAACCTGTCGCCCATTCAAGAAAACACCTTTATCTTTATCGTAAAATTGCATTGTTCTTTCCAGTTTTAATGTGCCGTTTGAATAAAGTCGTTTGAAAATTTCGGCAGACAGAGCGGCGTGTATTTCACCCGCTTCTCCCAGAGCAGAACCGGCATAAATGTCAAGGGAAACTTGATAATGATCAAGTATTCCCTTTTGCAACCTGTGATTACGAGCTACAAAGTCATCAAGAGTACCATTGAATCCATCGGCTTTCGCTTTTTCATACCCGATTACGACTCCGGTTCCGTAACAATCTATACCGGAGACAAACAGAACATTTTCCGCACCTATCCGGTCTCGAAGAAAACGCGCAAAAATATCTGCGTGTATGAAGTACCCTCCAATATGATGAAAATATAATTCCTTTTCACCGTATGGCATACCACCGGTTATAAGTGCTCTTTTTGGAAACTCAGGTCTTGAAAATTCTTTTAAGTTCATATACGTTCCTTTCCACTTTTAATAGTTCATTTATTGATATCATTTATACCCAAATAAAAAAACGGTCAAAATCCTTTTATCAGGACTTTGACCGTTGATTCTTATAGCTTAATACTTCGATTGCTATTTATGAATACAACAACAATAGCCCGTCGCCACTAAAGACTACGAGTTGCTGTTGTTGCTGCTTATTCATGATAGTTATACATACATTTAGCACGGCGAGCTTTGACCCCTTTGTTTACATTTTTATTATTTTAACACACTATTATTAATAAGTCAATTATAAATTATTTTAATTTCTAAACAAAAATTTATAATTACAACAATTGCTTTAATATTTATAGTATAACTGTTGGGGCAATCTTTATTCTTTTTAACGGATATCTTAATTTATTGATATTTCTAAAATGAAAGTGGCAGCTATCACATGAATCCGGTTGAAGGAAACCTTAAAATTAAATCATTATTTTTCATAACCATCCATTTATGCCGTTATCTCCCCTCCACTTTTGAAACGAAACACAATACTGCCGTCCATCATCACTGTTGCCGTGTCGAGGAGAGTAATCCAAATTCTCTCATCCCACTCTGATAGAACCAGTGGTTTATGACGAAGCGTACCGATAAAAACTTTCAGTTCTTTGCTCTTGCGTTTTCTTATTGTTTTATCATCACATAAGGTCTCAAATTTCTTGTGTTCTTCCTTATAACGATTCTCAATCCGTTCGGTTTCTTTGGCATACTCTATTTGCGATTGAGCTATCTCGGTATTTTTCTTTATATGTACTTGCATTAAATTCATAATAACCGTCAACTCATCTTCGCATTGCTTTATTCTATTATCTAATTCTACCGTGTCACAAAGGGTCTGTTTGATGAGTTCACAATCGGCAATAACATTTTCTCTGTTGCCCATCAACTCATTGTAGGCGGTTAGGAATCTTTGCTTAATCTCGTCCTCTGTAAGCCTTGGTGTGGTACATTTGACTGTATTTTTAAACTTGTTATTGCATTGAAATATCACGCTGCGGTACTCATCTGAGGAGTGCCAGACCTTTCGTCCGTAGAAACCTCCACAATCTCCACAGATGAGTTTGCTGTGAAAAGCCTTATCACTGTAGGCTCTACCAAGCTCCTTGCGTCGTGTCATTTCATCCTGCACTAATTCGAATTCCTCAGGCGTGATAATTGCTTCATGTGAACCTTCCACATAGTATTGTGGCACTTCCCCATTGTTAATACGTAGCTCCTTTGTCAAAAAATCAACTGTAAATCGTTTCTGCAGTAATGCGTCACCCTTGTACTTCTCATTGGTTAGGATGCTTGCTACGGTGGATGCTTGCCATATCTGCTTTCCCGAAGGACTTAATATACCGTGTTCCATGAGGTAGTTGGCAATACCCTGGGTGGTCTTTCCCTCAAGAAAAAGTTTGTAGATGATGCGAACGGTTTCTGCTTGTTCCGGCACAACCTTCAATGTATCGTTTTCTCCCTTTTCGAAGCCGAGGAAATTGGAATAACCGACGCTGACCTTACCATCCGCGAATCGTTTCCTTTGGCCCCAAGTGACGTTTTCAGAAATCGAACGGCTTTCCTCCTGCGCTAACGAACTCATAATAGTGAGCAGAAGTTCGCCTTTACCATCAAAGGTGTAAATTCCTTCTTTCTCAAAATAGCACTCTACCCCTTTTTCTTTCAGCTTTCGAATAGTAACAAGACTGTCTACCGTATTCCTCGCAAATCGGCTAACTGACTTTGTAACAATAAGGTCTATCTTCCCTGCTAAAGCATCGGCTATCATTTTCTTGAAACCATCCCTGTGTTTTGTGCCGAGTGCTGAAATCCCTTCGTCGGTATAAACCTTTACATATTCCCAATCGGTGCGACTTTTAATGAAATTAGTGTAATAATCAATTTGCGCTTCGTAGCTTGTGAACTGCTCATCGCTATCGGTAGATACACGAGCATAACCAGCAACTTTCCGTTTTTGATTAATCAATGACGGTAAATGGGTTAATGGGTTTATGTTCGGTGGGATTACGGTGATTGTTTTTGCCATCAGATTTTCCTCCTATCTAGAACTTTCTGTTGTGCTGCTTTTTTCATCTCATCCGTCCAGCTCATTGCTCTGGAGTTATCTTTCCAATGCTTTGTGATCTCTGTTCCATCTTTGAAACGGAATACTAGTATGTTATCTTTGCAAACACGAACAATATTTATAGCATTACCGAACACCTGTTCATCAAAGGTATCTATCCCAAGAACATCGGCTACCACTTTCTTTAACGTTTCTTCCGGAATTTGCTTAGAATCGCAAGCGTTCTTTCCGCTTGTGTGATTAGTTCTGCATATCCAAATCGGACTTGCACGTTTGACCTTCCTGCGATAATGTTTATCGCAAATGTTACAGACAAGCATTCCGGAAAAGGGGGACGCTTGCTTTTCATTAATTGGATTGAGTTTGGTTGCTCGCCGAGCTATTTCTCTCTGAACACTCTCAAAATACTCCATGCTGATGATCGGCTCGTGCGTTTCTGTTGCATGATAGCGTGGAAGTTCTCCATGGTTGACAAGAGTTCACTTAGTGATGTGATTTTCACAGTAAGTCTTTTGTAATAGCAGGTTGCCTGTATAGGTGCAATTTCTCAGTATTTTCATAATAGTACTGCGATACCAATGCTTTCCGTTACGGGTAGAATACTCTTCTGCATTCAATCGTTTTGCGATACCACCGCAACCCAAGCCGGAGATATAATAATTAAAAATGCGTTTAACCAGTTCCGCTTCCTCCGGTATGACGATGAATTGTCCTTTTTCGTAGCGGTAACCGAGAATCGTTCCATTCCAGGGCTTACCCTCCTCGAAATTCTTTTTGATGCGCCATTTCTGGTTCTCACTAGCAGAGAGGCTTTCTTCTTGAGCATAGGATGCGAGGATTGTCAGCATAAGCTCACCCTCGGTGCTCATCGTATGGATGTTCTGCTCTTCAAAATAAATGTCCACCCCCAGCGACTTTAACTCACGAACGGTTTCCAGAAGTGTTACCGTGTTTCGTGCGAAACGGGAGATGGACTTGGTAATGACTATATCAATCAATCCTACACGGCAGTCGAACAGAAGCCTTTGGAAATTAGCTCGGTCATCCTTCGTTCCTGAGAGAGCTTCATCAGCATACACACCTGCGTACTGCCACCCTTCATGAACTTGAATCAGCTCATTGTAATAGCTGACCTGTGCCGAGAACGAATGGAGCATTGCATCTTTTCCACTCGATACTCTGGCATAGGCTGCAACACGCTTTGGCTTTTCTAAAACCGTCCTTTTTTCAAGCTTCCTCACGATTTTAAGCATATATATCACCTCCTTGTACATGTTACATATTCGCTCTAAAACCGAGATTTATCAAGTCTTTTTCTCGAAATATACTGCCGAATTTAAGCCCATATTTTTGTGCTAATTTGTCCTCAATTGATACAATATCTTTCTCGTTAAGGATACCTCTTTCGAGCATTATTTTTGCCTGGGTTATAGCAGAATGGTAGTTTTGGATATTATTACGATCAATCATTGCTGCCACCGCTCTTATAACGCACCTTAATGTAGCAGGCATGGGAGCAGTACTTCTTCTCATTGTGGCGGCGCATATGTATTTCTTTTCCACAGCAAGCACAGGTTGTGATATACAGCATTTCTGCCTTTGGATGTTCGTTCCACCATTTATTTCGACAAGCGTCCGAACAAAAACGTCTTGTACTTCGTTTGCTTTTATCTATCGGATTTCCGCATTGTGTGCATATGGAGATGATTTCTTTGGTCTCGCTGCTGGTCTTGTACCTTCTGCAATAGGACTTCACAGTATTTTCAGACAAACCGATTTCCTTTGCTATTTTGGAATATCCGTAGCCTTCAAGGCGTAAATTATCTATAAGAATTTTCTGACTGTCTGTCATATTCGTACCTCCGTTCAGAGGAGAGGTGTTTTCCTATCCTCACTTCCTATTGGACAACGAGGGAAGTAAATCCGTAGTGTGCAGCTTTCATTTATGACCATATGTTAGTAAATAATTCTTGACATTACGTCCGAATGGTCGTATAATGTAACAATCTTATTTTTGGAAGAAGCACAAATGGCATTTTAAGTTATGCGCGTTGAGGAAAAATGGATACTTAAAGATTACCGTGAAAAACTCGGTTTGACGCAACAACAGGTCGCAGATAAAGCAAAGATACAACTTAGGCAGTATCAACGGTTTGAAGCGGGTGAAAGGAATCTTTCCTCATCTTCATTCAATATCGCTTGCAGGGTTATCGAAGCTCTCGGACTTAACCTCAGCAAATATCATCACGGCGATTATGTTTTTGGAGATGAGGTTGATCTTTCCCAGAAAGATTGATCAGCGAGGAATTTTACGATATAAAAACGAAAAATCCCACGAGACGGTAAGAAACCGAATCGTGGGATTTTTTATACAAGTACAATATGATATTGTATGCTCCGACTTGAACACGGTAGAGTTTCTTTTGTGTGGTCGGTGAGAGTTAGGTAGCGGGAGTGGATGTAGAAAGTAAATTTTCTTTTTCTATTATACTATTTATTTAGGAATTTTTAGTTTCTGACCGCTGTAGATGACATTGGATTTCAAATCATTCAACCTGACAATTTCTGGGTAACGGGATCCGTCCCCGAGATATTTCAAGGCAATCTCCCAGAGGGTATCTCCATGAACGACTGTGTGAATTCGGTAGGTTTCCTCTGTAATAGTAGCAGTCACCACCGCCAGATCGGAAGCATTAACAGGGGACATAATTGCATACTTACCGTTCTCATCTTTATCGATTACAGCACGATCGCTATTAATACTATGTACATACCAGTTCAGATTCTTTACCCAATCCGGAATGTTTTTACCACCGTAGTATTCTGAGCCTGTGATTTTCACAAGGTCACCATCTTTAATAACAATCTCTGTAGTAGGTTCAGCCGGAGTTGGTATAATAAGCTTTTCTTTCACATCCGCTCGGAAAGTATCCATGACCTTACCAAACTTCGGGAACCAGTGCATTACATCTCCATGATTTGAAGCGATACCGAGCTTATGTCCCTCACTGTGGCAGAGGATGTTCTGTTCGGTTAAACTGTAAAGTTTACATAGGTACACACACAGTTCGACCGCTTCAATATAGACTTTATTAAAATAGTCAACATCGGTCAAATCATCTTCGCAGATTTCAAAGCCAATATACCCGTTGTTGTTTGCGTTTCTTGAATACCCAAGCGAACCGCTTCCGCTGTGCCAGCCGACGATGTCCCACGGTAGAGTCTGGTAGGTGGCAATTGAGCCGTCTGCTAGCTTTCCAATAAAAGCGTGAACACAAGCCTCATGCCCGCCGGGTGTTGCTGTGTTCCAGTGGTTACTGTATTTATTCAAACCGAGCAATCCATCGTCGGGACCGACATAACGATTAAGGGTTGGATTATTGGCGCCAGTGGAATGAACTAGGATTCCTTTGACTGTATGTTGCTTTCCTGACTTGAAACAGTTATTTTCGGTGAAATAATACTGTTTTAGATTCATAGATTAATCCTCCTTTTCGTTTTGGTCATGAAGCTGTTTTAATACTTCCTTTAGTTTCTGCGGAACAGGTAATCCGATGTGGCTCACATTTTCAAGTATGGACACACCTTCGTTTGAAAGATAGAAAAATATAACCGCTGTCCTTAAAACGAACCCTTCTCCGATTACTTTCGAATCAATAATATGCCCGATTCCAACCAGAGCAAAAATGAGTACCTTCTTGAAGATTCCTCGGAAGCCAACCTCGCTGGACAGCTTCTTATCGAGGATAGCGCACATAACACCGGTGATATAGTCGATGATAACGAAAGCAACCAGTGCATACAAGAATCCATCCCACCCTCCTAAAAAATACCCGAGCCAGCCACCGATTGCGGCGATGATTAATTGAATAAAGTTCCAAAAGTCTTTCATGTTGTAAATCCTTTCTATTTTTAATTTTGAGCATAATAAAAGCACCTTTGCGGTGAAGCAAAGATGCATAATGTTTGTAATATATAGTTTATATCAGAGTTGGAGTAATTGGAGATAATGTAATTTAAATAATATTTCTTATCCTCTGTACCATGATATTTGACCATTCTAGATAACCTCTGGGTTACCAGTTCTTTTAATCGATACCATATGTTTTTCATCAAACATAATAACTTATACATTCAGTTTTCTTCAACACGAAATTTAAGCATTGACACGTTTTTACTGCTTGTCTATGTATAAGGTTATTTAATAGTAGCTTTTTTCCTAATATCGTTTTCACGGACAAAATATAAATATGTTTCAATATCATTTTTATTTGCCATAAAAATAGTTTGATTCCATTTATACTGCCAGCACTCATAGGTACATTTACAATATTGCGTATCATACAACGTATATTCTAACCTATGTTTACAGGGTTCCTTATGCTCTTTCTGCTTACAATTATCTTCCACGCAGTCGTCCCAAAGGATATTTAATGAGTATTTAAACTCATCAGAACATTTTTCTACATAATCATTATATTTTCTCATATCCTGCATCTTTATACCGATGCTGGGTATATGATTATCAAGATTTACCCTTACTATCGCTCTTGCGTCATGTTTTTTATAGTCGTAACGTAAATAAATGTCCTTAAATTCTTTCCTATTCTCGAATATATTTATATAGAAATTAAAACTGTAACCATATTCAAGCATCTTTATATGAAAATGTTTTATAGCTTCTTTTTCTTCTTCACCATCAAAATAACGGAACAAATCGTCAATTATAAAGGGCATTTTATTTGTGTTTGTGTATTCAAAAAGTCTAGGATTAAGTAAAATATGCATTTGTTGATTATAAGGATATGACGAATTCATCCCTTGATTAATATCATAATCCTGCGTTATGGAATAGAAATACAATCCCTTTAAAACAAGGTTGTCATCGGGAAATTCTATAGAACAACTTTGTTCTTTGCTTGAAAAAACATCTCCATTAAAAATAAACCCGTTATCTTTTAATAAATTAATTACTGCATCCTTATCAGCTTTTTTCGGTTTTCTTAATCGTTCCTTTAAAGCATTAATATCCACTAATAGGACATTACCGTTAAATTTACTGCTATTTGCTATTGCTGATATTACGGCGAATATGCAATGCAAAGGAAAGAGAAAATCAATATTCCCCTCCGAGATTTCTTTAAATAACTCAATCATGTATCCACGAAAATGAGAAAAGCTTTCCAATATTTCAGATTTGGTATATACTTTTAAATAAACCAGATTTATTTCAACATCATTATTTTCAGGATAAATCAGACTTAACCATCTTTTTGCCTGTTCCTGTTTCGTCATTATAACACTATTTTGTTTATACCATAAGTTGTATCTAATTATATAAATTAGATTATCTATGTTTTCGTATTCAGGATAAATAAGACTCAACCATTTATTTGTCTGTTCCTGCTTTGTCATTTTAATAACTCCTTAACCTCATACTAATGGTATCGCAAGTGTAAGGTCTGCTCCCGGACCGCCATTGTCTTTCTCATATCCATCTTGTAAGCCGTATATTTCTAGCTCAATAGGATAATCCTGCCGTTCATAACCATTTTCTTTTAGCCATAAACATCCCCACCCGTAAACATATGGGGTTAGATAGCTGGGATCACCTTTAAATTCTTCAGGTGACAAACTTCTAACAAACGGATCGTCATATCTTGTGGGAATATATAACCAACGTGTTGCGGGCAATACAAGTGTTTCCATATCGGTTTTGAGCCTTTCTATTTTTCCTGTTTCGCCTCCACTCCAAAAACAGGTTACTTCTTTGCATAACCAGTAATCCTGACGACTATCTTTACTACTGTTGCAAAAGTTGATTGTAATTCCGTAAAACTTATCATCAACAGGGTTAGGGACTTTCTCAAATATTTCACTCCTATTCTGAAAAAGCGAACCAATATCCTCGCCGGTTGGCTTGGTTCCGCCCATTTTAGCACTTCTGCCGACAAATCTCATAACACCTTTTTCTACAATATAAGGTTTTAACATGATATTTCCTCCTTCTTGCATTAATCGATAATAATAGTCTCGGATAATTTTATCCGGCTTAGGTTCATTAACATATTCATTCCGAATGCGGAAATCTTTAGGTGCCAATCCGTATTTTCTTTAAATGCTCTGTCAAAAGTACGTTGATTTTCAAAACCACAGGAAAGACAAATATCTAAAATTGTATCTTTACTGTCAAGGAGTTTATTTGCTGCGAAAAATAATCGCATGTCACGAATGTAGTCAGTTACGCTGATATTAGTTATGTGTTTAAAAAGTCTATGGAAATAATATTCGGAATAAGCGAATTTTTCAGCGATAAAATTACAATTCAAATCTTCATTATAATTTTCAACAATATACTCCATCGCACTTTTTATCACTTCATGTGAATACATTAATTCACCTCCTATGCAAGAGTTAGTATATATTAAAAGTATTGTTTTGTCTGGACATTCTCTGCTATCTATATAGAACTTATTAATTACATTTAAAGAATTATTATATGGAACTTGATTTATAATATCATATTAAATTGAATAATTCAATGTACTCACTAAATTCTCAACTTATTACCACTTTACTCGATGCCTTACTCCCACTGATCTGACTCACATAATCCTTCAGCATCGGTTTGCCTTTTCTACCGCTGCTGTCAACAGTAAATTCGGTATAGAAACCTTTTCTGCCAAGCGTGTGGCGGATAGAGGTGACTATACCGATTGTTTCTGTTTCGCCGTCTGCGGTCATTTCAATGCTGTCGCCGATAATCATCTGCGGAGTGAACTTGCCTGCGAAGGTTTCTGTTCGTCCGGAAATCGCAATACTGTCGGCAAGGTTATTTGCGTATTCGGTGAGTTCGGCAGCACTAGTACCATCGGGAGCGGTGATGTAAATAGTCTTATGTGAAGGTGAAACCCAGAGTTTGTGTGGCGGTAAATCAACATAAAGTGTGTTTGATGGATTTTTACAGGAAACACAAATACGACTGTATGTCTGTTCATCACTGTACTCGGTTGTATAACTCCAACAGTTTTTATTCCTCTCAAACTGGAATGTACCGGGTTGTTCAAAACGGGTATCAGTAACTGCGCCGATTCCGATTGTACCGTCCGAATTCTCTGAAACTTTCCAACCGGGTAATAGTGCAACCACATCCTCAACACCGGAAAGATACGTGGTCTCCGGTTCAAATGTCAATTTCCATACTTTTGGGGAATCACCGACAAAAAAGTTCTCGATACCGGCAAGGGTAAAAATGGCTTGAAGGTTCTCCTGTAAAGTGGCTTCTGTAAAGGAGATATTTTCATCAAAGGTTTGTTCTTTGAGCAACTTACCGATTGCATTTCGTGCTGATACAGAAAGAGCATTTCCGGGGATAGCAGTAGATACTCTATCAATGTAGAACTGTCCGAGCGAGATTTCTTCCGAGTCACCCATTGAGAAATATAGTTCAAGCTTTGTGTTCGGGGAAATCACCGACCTTGAACGACGAAGCAAAGTATTGTTTATGTTTTGTATCGTAAACGAAGCGCTGGACACTGCGCTGTCTTTTGAATGAGTGATACTTCCATTTTCGATTGTGTGCGAAATGTCGGTCGGCAGCATATACATCACAAACTTATGGTTACCGTTCGAACTCCAAAAACCATATGCTCCGTAATGTGCGACTTTTTTCAAGCTTGGGTACGAAATTGATATATCGGGTGACATCCTACCTTTGGATTTCCAAGTCAAAGAATCATACAACCCCATTTCGGGTGAAGTAGTAGTTCCTTTTACCGTTCCTGTTGAATCGAGGTATATTATATTGAAAGAATTATCCATCAAGTGTACCACTTGCGGTGAAGAACCTTCTCCTACTTCGGCAGTGTATTCAAATTCGAGTATCATAGATAAAACCTCGTTATAAATTAAGTACTTTGGTTCCGTTCGTAAATAAGGTCCCGAAAAACATAAAGTTGTATAAGTTAATGACCACGAAACCTAATGAAAAGTAAATTGTAATGGAAAGAGAAGTTGCTAACGGCTGTCTTTAAGCCGTTAGCAATAATAATTTGTTTCGATTAAATTTTTTAGCATGGCGATTGTAGCCACGACATTAGGCTTAGATATTGTTCTAAGATTGGACAAGTTTTGTTATCTTTTAGTGATGTCATAAAATTAGTCCTTTCAATTTTTTATATAAAAAGCGCTTTGAAATACTTGCAAATTCAAAGCGTGGATTTTTATTTTGATTTGTGATATAATTGTATAAATATTAGTGGTTTGATTATCTGTTTTGGGAATTGCGCTGAAAGTTTATATTTTATTCATTAAATCGGACACATTCGAGCATTTAAAGACAAGCATACATTAAGCCTTTATATTATAATTAGTTGAGGAAGGAGGGCATTTATGGACTGGATTCAAAGTATGCAAAAAGCAATATCCTACATAGAAAAAAACATTCTCAATGATATAAGCGTTGATAAAATTGCAGAAAACGCTTATTCGTCAAGTGCCAATTTCCAACGGATTTTCAGCATAATAACCAGCATGACAATCGGCGATTATATTCGGAACAGAAGGTTGACACTTGCCGGAAAAGAACTTCCCGAGTCTAAAGATAAAATTATCGATATCGCTTTAAAATACGGATATGAAACAGCGGCGAGTTTTACAAAAGCGTTTATCCGTTTTCATGGTATAACGCCGTCAAGCGCAAAAAAATCCGGTGAGCAATTAAAATATTTTGCCCCTCTTTCAATTCAAATTGATATAAAGGGTGGATTTAACATGAGTAGAAAAATTATTCCAAACATACCGGAACTGAACTACGACGGAAATAATGCTGCATATTTTACGCAAATACTCGCCTCGGTACTGCAGGGTATGAATGAATCGTTTGACAAAACGCAGATTACTGCATGCAGTGGAGAGGGAAACCGTTTTTGCTGGACGGACGGTGCGTGGGTATTCGGAAACGAATGTATGGAGAGCCTAAACGAAACGCCGTTTGAAATCGAAACGAGGATCTTGAATTTTTTGGGTTGGAAAGCGAAATATTTCAACATTTTACGCGATAAAGACGGCAATTTTCTGAACACCGACATCGCGCAGCTTCGACAGGAATTTGTCGAAGCAATCGACCGCGGCGTAGCTGTGATGCCGGGATGGGGTTATTTCCAAATCCACTATACAATATTTTTCGGATATGAAGATGACGGGCAAAAAATGATCGGTTGGGATTATCAGAAGAAGGAAAAAGCCGAAACGTTCGTTTGGGATGATTGGGATAAAAACGTGACCAGCTATATCATTTTAAAAGAAAAAGATAAATCAAGGACAGATAAAAACGCGGCATTGGAAACATTTCAAAATATCATACGCCACGCCCGGAGAATTGATGAAGTAAAAGGACGGAAAGTTGGTTTTGCAGCATGGGAATCGTTTCTTTACCACTTGGAACACGATGATTTTTCGAATTGCCCGATACTTGCCGCCGATGCACCAACGGTGGAAGGCAACGCCGCGAGCGTAGAACACCGCTTCATCATTTATTGCGACGCATTATGCCAAATTTATGCCCGCAAAGAAGCTTTGTCATATTACCGCTCACTCGCCGGGCATTTCCCCGAATGGAGCGAGGAATTGAACATCGCTACTGAAGCATTAGAAGCATGCGCTTCCTACGGCGGTTATTTATGGAGTCAAGGATTTTCTTTTGATGTTGCCGGATATGAAAAATTCAAGACTCCCGAAGGTCGTAAAATTCTTGCAGATGCGGGGTGCGAAGCAATGAAGAAAGATATTGAAGCTGTGGAGCAGTTTGAAAAAATACTAAAAAAAGAAGGATTATAATATGCCGTTATTACCGGAAATAAACTTTGATGATATAATCGTTGCAGAAAAGTATATAAACGGATATGATTACGAACGTTGTAAAAACGGACTATGGAGCATTTATAACATAATAAAAAAAATAGCAAATGTTTCTCATCCAAGAGTATCAGAATGTTTGTTAATGATAGGTGTAAATGCTAAATGTGAAAATGATGGTATGATGTCGCTTGTTTATAGTGGAAAAATGAGCAAGAAATATAAAAGAGGTATGCCGTCGGCACAGTATCTTTTCGAACTTGAAAAATTCGGATTTGTTTTCTATGATATTGTTACAGCCAAAGAAGAAACACCTAAAAACAAACTGTCTATCAAAGATATAGAACAATTCAGTATTTTGTACAATTCTGGTGATTTCAGTGATGTTATATTCGGATTGAAATTATTTTCCGACATTTGCGTAAATCAATCAAGCCCGTTAGCTTGTTTTTTAGCCAGGGATATTCGGGTTGCCTTTTCAGAGGCTCCTAAATTATATGCTCCTCCTGTGGAAGAATTGTTTTATTTTTTGCCTGAAGAACAGAAAAAAGCGGCGTTTGCAATCCATGAAAAACTTGAAGAAATGGGATGTGTCCGCGAGCTCGAAGGAGAAAACGCAGTAAAATACAAACACGCAAAACATAAAGGACAAGTTATCGCAACAATATGGGCGGGAGAGAATTTATGGTTTTTACCGGAATCCGAAAAAGAACAAAAAGTGGTATTCAAATTTAATTTACGCAATATCGGGAAATATTCAGATTATCTGAATGAATGTACAGAAGCGGTACAAAAATCAATCTTCGAAACAGATTCCTGTGGACTTGCAGACAATAAAACTGGTATGTGTGGGAACGGACATAGATGCGGAGGAGTTGTATTTGAATACAAAGGAAAAACGTCTATAAAATGTACAAGATATTTTTGTATATTCAAAGATTTGTCAAAACGGGCGATAGAAAATTATATTAAGTTGATTGAGTTAGAAAATAAAGAATTACAAATTAAGAAACAATCTCACAACGCATAAATTTCACTAATAATAAAAGCACAACAATCTTAAAAATTGACAACAAGTGGCCTGACATTACCAATACGAATGAATACTGGGCAGGTTGCTTTTCAGGACTCGAAAGCTATAACGGTATATTATATTATAACACTCCGACCGAGATCCGAGCATATAACCCGGCTAACAATTCGTCATATACCGTTATGACAATAAGTGGCACAAGCAGTATTTATTATTTTACAATGAACGGCAGCAAGCTGACCTATTACTTGTATTCATCTCCCACAGATCCGTCCACGGAATCGGGCGAGATCGATCTCGACAGTTTCAATAAATACTAAACAATTCCATACGATTTCGATGGAATGGTGCAGATCATCACCCCCGCGAGAACTGCACCGAGAAGCCGAAATCCAGTACCCAGTTAGTGTTTTTGAGCGGTCGGTCTATCTTGCAGTCCATTGTGATTGCAACACCCGATGCAGGAGGGGTTGTGAATACAAGTCCCGGAGTAACATACCCGAACAGAATATTAGGACATTTACCGCAACCCAGTGCAGAAATATAGCTGGATGTGATTCTCCAATATCGTGCGCTGATTGGTGTAACCAGTCGTAAATCCGCACTCACGCTTGTACAAACAACCGTTGCGGTTGTGTGTAGGTTTGTCCAACTTACACCATCGTCAGAATAGTCGAAACCGATTGCTGTTGTCGGACTGCCCGAACCTCCGAAAGCAATGGTACCTGCCGGCATATATAACCGATTCACCATAATTGCATTTCCAAAGTCGAAGATGATTGGAGCCGATGAGGTAATGCTGTTTTTGCCTGTCTTTACCGCGCCCCAAACCATGAACGGAAAATAGGAGTAATTCGAATTGGTGTATCCTCCTGTTATGACGCAGTTATTCGGATTCGTGTTGACGAAGAACTCTGGGTATTCGGCAGCGTTGTTGTTATAATCAATGGTGTAATCTGTACCTTTGATCATCAATACACCGTTTACACGCACTGCTTCGGAGCTCTCTACCATCTTCGGTATCGGGCAAGAAAATTCGGTTTTTACTCCATCACCTGTTCCTACCGTCATGTTCGAAAGCGTTATCTGCGGAAAGATATCTGTATTCGGTAATAACCATGCTGCAACAGTAGGACATCCGATGGCACTTATCATATGCGAGTTCGCGGTATCATAGTTCCAACGTGTAGACGGAACCGTCCACTTTTTGTTTGTTGTATCAGATGTCGGTGTGATACCTGTCTTGTTTGATATCGAGTATGCAGCAAGCTGGTCAGCGGTTGTTAAATCATTAAAAACGCCCAGCGAGAGCGTAAGCGTGGAATACGTATCTTCCAGCACACCCGCTATAATCGCATTATTTGCCGGTGTTGGCAAGACATAAGAACCATCCGAAGGTTCGCTCATCGTCAAGTAAAATGTTGAGTAGATGGTGATAACATCGGTAGAAGTTTTGGTAATGGCAATCTGGTTTCCTTCGCTGTCCCGCAGCATGGAATGAGTAACCAAATAGCTTGAGGAAGTACCGTAAGCAAGACCGACTTCCGTGATGACGGAACCGACATAATCGGCAGGATTGATCGTCGCCACTCTCTTAACATAACTGACGGGATACGCTTTCACCGTTTCGACTACCGAACAACCTCTTGCGCCCAAAAAGGTAAAAAGAGAAGTATCTGTTACCGCTGGAGTGCCTGTGCCGGTTCCGACATGAATATGGGTGAATTTCGTTGACCTTGATACCAGACGATTGAAAAACGAGTCCAAAACGATATTATACGAGGTACCCTTCTGCTTCACCTTTCCGGTGACAGCGTCGGTTACCTCTATTTCGAATTTGTTATGAATGATTGGGTTAAGGGTGTTATGCATAGGGGACTCCTTTTATCATGTGAGGATTTATTAAATAAATATTGACAACAATTAAAACGATGCTATACTTTTATTATTAATGATTGAATGATGGGTAAGGTGGATGTTTTGGAGATAGGAAATCTAATTGCTATTGGTGGTACATCCGAAGTGTTTGAATATGGTGATAAAATTATCAAGTTATATTTTGATAATTATTTAAAAGAGAATGTGAAACATGAATATCAAAAAACAATGAGTGCATTTTCACTAGGATTACCTGTTCCTAAAATATATGATATGATACAAGTAAACGGAAGATATGGTCTTGTTTTTGAACGTATAAATGGTTGTACACTTAATGATAAACTTTTTAAACAATGTGCTTACAATTTTAAAAATGACATTGTTGATAAAAAAATATTAGAAGCAGTAATTGAATGTATAAAAGCTACAGCCTATGTCTTAGCAGAAGTTCATAAGATAAAAGCTTCATTCCCAAATACAGCAGAAGATGCTTTGTTGTATTCAGCAATACATAATAATTATCTTAATGAAAATGAAAAAGAACAAATAGTTAAAATAATACACACCTTACCAAAAGGTGATACTGTATGCCATGGTGATCCAAATCCAAATAATATTATGGTCGCAGGGAATAAATATTTGTTAATCGACTGGGTTGATTGTGTAACCGGCGATCCTGCTTACGATGTGGCAGAAGTAATAATAATGTATCGATATAATAATATCCGACACGAATCTAAAACAAAAACCGATTTCTATGTATTATCTATTATTGATTTAGCGATAGAGACATTTATAAATGAATATCAACGAATTACGAAAACAGATATGACTAACATTGATAAATGGATACTTCCAAAATTAACAACTCAATTAACAGGTTCAAATAGTGACGAGTATAAAATAAAAATTTCAAAAGAAATACGCCGTCTTTTAAATCTAAATTCAAGTAATTAAATCGGTATACTTCCTACCATTGTCGTGGTGAGCGTTACGGTGAAGCTGGTTGTAAGACTAAGGTTTTCTGTATAACTGTTGGTGATATAGTTGACTTTCAGATTAGCCAGTGTGTTAATAATCGGAAGTGCCATAATTCCGGGATCATCATCTTGAACTGATTCGGGTGCGAAAGTAGCTGTCAGATTCGGTGCAATGATGAAGCTTGTTTCAGTTCCATGATAACGAATGTTGTTGCCACCGCTGATGGTGACCGTGATCGCCGCACCGGAAGAAAAAACTTCTTCGGTTGTAATCGTAATAATGTTATTATTAGCTATCACAGATGTGATCGTTCGAGCAGGTGATATTGCAATATAATCAGCTAGGTTTCCGCTCACAACAATAGGATGATTCAAAGTGATTTGAAGCTGTTTTGATGATATTCTGTCTGTCGATGATACCGATAGTGTTGGGTATTCCTTGTAATACTCAATAATACAATCTGAAACAGGAAAGATAGCGCCGACAGTATCCGGCTCTACAAAAGCTTCTGTAAAATACACCTGAAAACATGAAAGCGAACATTCTCCGACTTGTGAATAAACAGTCTCGGGAGCAACACTTCCGCCTGCATAGGTTCTTTTCGATAGAGTATATTTTATGATTCCGTTGTTCTCCGTAATAAACCCTACTCGGTAGTCGTTCGTACGAAATAAACACAATGAGGTGTTTCCTGTTCCGAGTTCGGATATTACCTGTTCTGTCTCCCATTGATGTGTCCCGTCCGACTGCAAACAAAAAGCGCGGTAACAAACCGCACTGTTTTTCAAATAACCGATAATCAACCCCTGGTCGAGCGTACTGTCATCAGAAGATTGCCACCCACGGCAAACCGAGATACAGCTGACGTTCTCGGCAAGGGGTGTTTTTGTGCTGGTATCATCCCATTTCTGAACATAGAGAATGCTGCTTGTATCCACCCAGAAGATATACGGTGTTTGTTCTGTTTCTAAGGAATACCACTGTTTTTTGCTGTTCAGTTTCCATGTACCGTTAAATTCAATAGCACATTCGGTCGCTTCACCGATGGAAAACAACTGTGTCCATGGCTTTTCAAGTTCGGCAGGAAGAAGACGCTCATAAATATGGGCGATTCCATTATAAATACAAACCGCATAAACGAGTGAGGGAGAGCTTTCGACTGAGAGCTGACGGATAGCTACATCACCATAATCAGCAGTTATGTTTTTATGGATATTTTCCGAAAGCAAGGTATTGATTGTTGACTGTGTTGCAACCAACCGCAGATTCGGCTTTGCGTTTCTATTCTCCACTTGAAACTGTTCCTGTAGCTTATTCAATAACTCGGGAGGAAGGGTTCTCATTCCGGTGGCTCCTTTGCAAGTGTAAACACTGTCTTGTAATACCCGGCTGGAAGCTTCTCAAAGTTTTTCATCTCGGTAATTCTACCATAATATGTTCCGCTGTTTACAACGACTTTCAGCAATGCGGCAGTATCCTCGGCAGACATCAACTGTGCCTTACCTTCATCGTTGACATAGACGGTTACCTCATATGTAACAGCAGGTTTCCCAATTCGCTGGATGTGCGTATTCCCGTCAAGCGTCTGTTGAAGGGTGCGGATGACCTCTTGCTTTGTAGAAAGACTGACATAAATCGAAATGTCAGTACCGGTATCTTCGTTTTTAAGTAAAGCCATCACACGTACCTCCAAATAAAAAATAGCCGACTTTTTATTTAACTATTGTTTATATTTAAACTTTAATAGCAGATTCTGCAAATATCTTTAAAATAACTATTGACTTTGACGTTGGGTCAAGTGGTATAATGTATTTATTAAACGAACGGTTGGTGATTAAATGGATTTAATAAAAATAACAGAATTGACAAACAAATTCGATATATCTTCACGCAGCCTACGTTATTATGAGCAGATCGGTTTGATTCAGAGCGTACGGTTGGAATTTGAAAAATATCGTTATTTTAATCTGGAAAACATAGAAAAACTCAAACAAATCATGGTGCTTCGTAAAATGCAGATTTCAATTAAGGATATTATTCGTATTTATGAAAGCCAGGACATGAGCGTCGTTGTCGAAACGTTCGTTGACCGTATCAACGCTATTAACGAAGAAGTGAATGTGCTCTCAGAGATGAAACGTATTACAAATGATTTTTTGCAGATTATGATACAAAACGGAATCACAAAAATTTCTGCCATTCCGTTGTTGTATGAAGAAATGGACAAGCAGTTAGAAGTGTTAGAGGAGCATAATCCTGTCAGTTATAATGAATTATCAGCTGTGTCTGAAAAACTGTTAAGATTGCCTGAAATACGAATAGTATCGTTGTCTGCACTGCGAGTGATTACATCCTACAATGAAAAAGCAGAATCGTTAGTTGACGGATTCTGGACATGGGTTCATTTGAAAGGAAAAACACCTGGAAATCCAGGCTCACATGAACAATTTGAATATCAGGACGAAAATAATCAATCAGTTATAATGATTTCGATACCAGAAGATTATATGAACGATTCTAATTTTTACGATAAAACTTTCGAAGGGGGAATGTTCGCCGTTGCCAGTGTTTATGCTGATGAAGAAATAGAATCCTTTCACCGAGCTATGGTACATTATTTCGATGGTAACCCATTTTATGAAGTAGACTATTTACACAACGGAAAACAACGGCATGAATCGTTGATAGAAACCATTATATCGCCGGATAGCACACGCGAGTTATTGGATGTTTTTATACCCATTAAAAGACGTATACCGGAAGCAAAGCATTTTGATAACTTAGCGTTACCAAAAATTCTTGAAAATGTGACGATTGAAGAAATCGAACGAGCGAACCCAGTGTTATGGAAGCGTGAGATTCCACTTAATGAGCTTGTTCCCGTTTATAAAGAAGGATACGAAACGATAATTCAAGAATTTTTACCAAACGGTGATTTACATTTTAGCCCTTATGTCAGCACGCGATACCTTTCCACGGAAATTTCCGTTCGACTGCCGTTTCGTTTCGATATCGAATTTATGATAAAAAATCGTTGTATGCGTATAAGACATGACGGAAACGATTATACGATAAATGACAATAATTACAGCAGAATGGCTTTCATGCAACCGGTTTTCAAGGATTGGCAGCGGATTGATGAAGCGGGACAAATAAACTTAAACGAATTCAATCGTGTTTCATGGATAATCGGAGAAAAACATTTTGTTCTAATCATAAATGATGAAATTCGATATTGCGGTGTAGATTTTCCGTATATGATTTCGGACTTCGGTCTATTGCAAGAACATCCCATACTTATCGGTTCAGAAGGCGATGCGTTAACCATACGGTCTGTAACTGTCTCGCAATTAAAATACACACCTAAAACAAAAATAAAAAAGGAGAACTTCAACATGATTACGAAACAAAGCAACAATATCTTACCAAATAACCGCGTTATCTGCCGCGGAGACAGAGGCGAAAATCATGCGTTTCCCGGTGTAGCGGCTTATGTTATGGAATGTATAGGTGATACGACAATCGGTGATTTTACAGACGATATAAACGAAAGACTCTGGTTTTTTGAAGGGATGAGCGCAGACATATTATCGCCAATATATTCATATGTAGGATATCAAGGCTGGGCAAGGTCAGACTATCTTTATTCTAAAGAATTTATCACTGATATTTTTAATAAATGTGGTTATGCAAGCTCGTTTATTACCCCCGATGAGTTCAATTCCAATAAAGAAATGTATTTGCAAACTGTAATGGCATATATCGATAAGGGTGTTCCTGTCATTATTCGTAAACAACCGCACGATGAATGTATGCCCATCATCGGATATGAAGATTACGGAAAAACGCTTTTATATCCAGATATTGCAAATACAAAAGAAATTCATAAAATGACGGTTGACGGTGAAATGAATTATTCGTGGGTTTTCGTCGGCGAAAAAAAGCGCGAAATAAATATCGCAGAAACTTATATGAACATGATTTATGATTTACCGGAAATATTTGAACAAAAGTCAGAAAAATATTGTTTTGGTGCGAACGCTTTTTTAGCGTGGGCGGATGAAATAGAAAGAGATAAGTCTTATGAGTGGGACGTTTACCACATAAACTTTTTGACGATGGGTGCTTGCTCAGGCAAAGTTTTTGATAAAGTGGTAGAATTAAATCCTGGTATTGCATGGATCAAGGACGTAAAAGATCGTTATGACGAATGTATGAAAATATGGAATGAAGGCGGAGAATTAATGCAAAATTTTGTAAGAAAAATGAGCCATCCGCTAGAGGAAGCGATTAAAATTATTATAGAGAAAAGGAAAGAAATAAGTAAATAATGTTTTAATGGATTGCTAAAAATTTAGTCGCCGAGCATGGAATAAAATCCTTGCTCGGCGTTTAATATTATAGATTTCCACGTTCAGATACAACCGCTTATTATGTTCCAGGGGCTGCGAAGTAGACGCATAGTTCTCTCAGATTGGTGGTTTTACGGTTATATAAAAAACCGTTAGTGAGAACAAAGAAAAGTCAAAAAAGATTGACTTACAAAATTAATACTACACCCTTACCTCCTGACGCAGTTCACCGATCACAATATCCACCACATGAGCGAGCATCCCGCTGTCGTTGATTCCTTCAACACGAATCGTCCCGGTATGGTTTACAGTATAACCACCACTTTTTGAACCACCGCTTACGCTTCCGGTGATATTCCCATTGATATCAAAATCTGTGGGGATAGAGTTCTGCATATCTTTCTCAATACCGTTCATAGCATCAGAAAAACCGACTCCGATACCTTTACCCATATTGTCACCGATACCGGCAAACACCTTTGAAGGGGAATTAATACCGAGAAAGTTTTTAACCCCATCGACTATACCGCTGAAGAAACCACTTACTTGCTCCCATAACCATGCACCCATGCCTTTAATTCCTTCCCACAATCCTTTTACGATGTTGACACCAATTTCGCCAACGGAAAGAACCGCTTTACTCAAACCGCCTATTATGGCGATTATAATCTCAGGTAGTTTTGCTACCAACTGCGGAATCGCTTGTATCAGTCCCATGGCAAGCTGAATCGTTAACTGAATACCCATTTCAATAATCATCGGAAGGTTGTTTGTAATGAAGTCGACGATACCAATGATGATTTCCGGTAGTTTTTCAATCAACTGAGGCAATGCGTTTAATAATCCGGTAGCCAATCCCTGTATGAGTTGAAACGCTGCATCGAGAATTTTATCCATGTTAGCAAGAAGGGTTTCTACTATTAATATAATAGCATTTATGATGGAGGGTATGAGTTCAGGCAGAGCATCGGCTATTCCGAGTGCGAGAGTGACCACCATTTGAATAGCGGCTTCAATGAGTGCCGGAAGGTTATCGATAATACCTTGAACCAGTGCTAAAATCAACTGTAAAGCACCTTCGGTTAATTGTGGCAAGGCTTTAATTAATCCTTGTAACAGAGTCATAATGATAGAAATTGCACTGTCAATAATAAGCGGAAGATTGTCCAATATAGCTCCGCCAATGGAGCTAATAATATCCATACCAAGTTCAATCATCTTCGGTAGGTTTTCCATAATGATGTTGACAATACTTCCAACCGTACTACTGATGACTTCGGTTATCTTACCCCAGTCACCGTTTGCTTCACTCAATCCTTTTGTAAAATTACCGAGTAACGAAACACCGTCAATTCCCAACGATTGAAGCTCCGGTAACAATACTGTGCCGAGCATATTCTTTGCCGCACCCGCGCCTGATTTCAACCTCTGTACCGTATCATCAAAATCACCGAGAGCATTCAGCGAATCATCGCTCATGACTGCGCCCATGTTCTTTGCTTCTTCGGTAAGAGCCGCCATTCCTTCTGAACCTTGTGCAATCAATGGATTCAACTCTTGTGCGGACTTACCGAAAATCTGCATAGCAAGTGCATCACGTTCGGTTTCGTTAGCAATATTACCGAGAGCGTCTATTGTCTCCCAATAAACGGTTTCGCTGTCTCGTAAGTTCCCATTTGAATCAGCAACAGAAATGCCCAGTGCATCGTAGGCTTCCGTAAATTTCGCAGAACCGTCTCGAGCGCTGGACATTGATTTTATTTGTTTTGCCATCGAACCTGTAAGCGTTTCCATCGAAACATCAACAAGTTCAGCTGCGTACTTGTAAGCCTGTAAACTCTCGGTTGACATACCAGTAACGGTCGCTTGTGTCAATATCTCATCAGCATATGCGGAAGCGCTGACTGTCATATCAGTAAGTGACTTCGCCGCGCTGATAGCCGCTGTTCCAATAGCAGCAACCGCAATTCCTAAAGTTGCACCTACACCTTTTAGTACACTACCTAGTTTATCAAAGCGATTTCCTGCATCATCCGCTTGATCGGCTGTTTTCTTAACTTCATCGCCAAACTGATCCGCTTGTTTTTCTGCGGAGTTGAATTCGTTTCCGGCGGTATCCAACGCTTTATTATTCTGCTCTACTTCACGTTCCAAGCCATTCAACTCTGCTTTTGCGTTGTTCAGCTGGATCGCCCAAGCCTGTGTGCGTTTATCGTTCTCACCGAAGGAGGTTGTGGCATTTGACAGAGCTTTCTCGAGAGCAAAAATTTTTTCTTTCTGTGTATCGAGTTCTTTATTTAATACTTGATTACGAGCTGTGATTGCTTGAATCGAATTATCCTGTTTATCAAACTGGGAGGATACAAGATTCATCTCCGAGCCGAGGACTTTGAAGGATTGGTTGATATCACGTAAAGCGTTTCGAAATTCTTTCTCGCCCTCGACACCGATTTTCAATCCGAATGAATCTGGCAATGTGCCTCACCTCCTTGTTTTGAGTATAGAAAAAGGAGCAACGCAATGGTTACTCCAAGACAAGTATTGTATTATATATATTTGGCTGTTAAATCAACTTCTAATTATGCTTATTTTATACTACTTGCCGTCATTTCGGTAATTATTTCTTTACCTATCAGCGCGAGTTCTTTGGCATATTCAAGCGTTTTACCATCGGGGTCATTTAACTTAATCGGTCTACAGGAGCACACTTTACCGGTAAACATTTTTCCTAAAATGATTCTGTTTTCAACAGGGTGACACTTACCTTCTACTACACAACACTTTGATGTAGTGTTTATATTGCTTAAGACAAAATCTTTCATTTCAACGGATAAGTATTTTTCGCATTTTTCAAACCATTCATTGCGGGGAAACAAATTGAAATACCTTATTGACCATGAGTTTCCACGGTCATAACCATCAATCTTTCCAAGTACAAAACTACCAATCATTTTATTTTTATATTGAATCGCCCAAGAACCATTTACTTTCCTTCCTGTTTTTACTTTTCCGAAATTATTTTTGTTTAAAAAGTCGAAAAAATCTAAAAATGTTTTCAATTTATCCTCGTCAAGACAATTTACCGCATATTCTGCAATGATTTGATTTGACATTTTTTCTCCCATTTTTTTACCTCCGCTAAATTAAACTATATTTTCGCCCACATAGCGGGGCGAACGCCCATTACTTGTGTTATCAATATTATTTTAGACTATATGTATATAATGATTCAATAAAATTAATAGGATTTCCTTGTTTATCTTGTCTATGAGATTGAGCGTGTTCATTGACCTTTTTAAAATTGAGTTTTTCAAGCAATCGGACGGACGGTATGTTATTATTAGCAGTTCCTGCAAGGACACATTTGGCTCCCATGTTATGAAAAGCGTAGTCGATAAAACCACGAACCGCTTCTGTCCCATATCCGTTGTTTTGATAAGCGGAATGTATTGCATAGCCTATTCCTAAACCATTGTCGCCGTCCATATGAAAAATATAGCCGATAAATGTATTGTCTGATGGCAAGCAAATTGCTAAATGATGATTGTGTTGGGGCATCCATTCTGCCATTTTTAATATGCTGTCATCGTCCGTTGGCCATCGCGAGTCATATACGGCATATGGAGACGATTCTTTGGCAATAAAAAAATCTTTTAATTCTTTTACAAATTTGTACGATTTCCAATCATCAGAAACAAAGTTTCTGATAATAAGTCTTTCAGTTTTTAATTCAATTTTCATAATTAACCTCCTCACAAAATATAAATATTAGATTTAGTTTATGATGTACATCATAAACTAAATGCGAAGATAGGCATGTTCATTAAACTACTTATTTTGCTTATTATATTCGTGTATTCATATTGCATTTTGCTTTTATATCAATACATTTTATTGCCAAGTCTACATCGTCCTCGTTTTCAATTGAAAATCTGTTCTCGGTATTTTTATAAACTCTGTTATACTTCTTCCCTCGATAAACAATCTTGCCGATTTTGTTTTTACACAAATCACAACTACAGCTTGTATCATGTAGAAACTGCATTACGACTTTTTCGCCGAATGAATCAATGTCTGAAATCATTGTGTCCATTTCCTTGTTTGTAAGTGCTCCGTAAAATCCAAATTTGTTTTCATTATGTCCAACACCGATCTGTCCTATCATCCGATGATCTGAATCAACTCCAAATGTCACTGAGCAGTTTATATATCCATAAATACCATTATCTGGTAAGCAGTCAGGATAATTCCCCTGTACAAAATCATAAATCTTTTTAAAATATCTTTTTAAATCTTCATTATATCCTGCAAGCTCTTCCATAATGTCAAATTTTAAACGCTCACCACAAATAAATACACGCATATCAATACGGTGGTATGGTTCGACACAGTGTTTTATGGGATTAAATTGAGTCTTTTGCGTGTAACCTCCGGCTCGATCTACTTCCCAATACCATCTTTTTTGGGCGCACTTTTTTACAAATATGTAAATGCCAAGAGCTATTAAATTGTTGTCAAAATGTAATATTCCATTATCACAAGACTTATAATCTTTTACTTCCTTATTGCCTTTTAAATACTCTATCCAACAATCATTCTCTGATATATTTGTAAACGATTCAGAATAATTCTTGGGTATGGTTTGCACATTTGTTATCAACGGCTTTTTAAATGCAATACAATATTCATTAGCGTCTTGACATAGTTCACCATAAAATCCAAGAGCCCATAAAAGGTCAATTTTAGAAAATGTTTTACTTATAAGTACTATCTTATCTTCATCTCGTTCTGGTATAAAAAGCATTTCTCCAGCTATTGATTTCAAAAATATATGAGCGATTTTCAACGCTTCATATACATCTTTTGAATCATAACCAATGCAAATGTCATCACTTTTTAATATGTTCGGTGTGATTTCGTTTGGAAAGTCAATAAGAAGTGCATTATACCGTTTTGTAAACCATGATAAGTCTTTAGTAATTCCTTTTTTTAATAAATTAAACATATAAACCCTTCTTATATTCTAATTCTTATTCTTAATTGGAAACAGTAAATCAAGCTGATGACTTCCAGGATCATTTTTTAAAAACCTATTATAAAAATTCAATGTTTCTTCAAAAGCCCATTCTTGATTCTCCATACAAGGTGTACACCTTTTTGTACCCCAATCACTCTCATAGATTTTGTTTTCACTAACCCACTTACCTAATAAGCCCCAATGTTCAAATTCAAAATGATGTATGCAGTGAGCAGCATATAAACCACCATTAAATTTTATTTTGCGTATAGGTGCAATCACTTCCATGTCGTCCGGAATGGTAACCCATACTTCATACCCAACGGAAGGTGACCCAAAATTCGATGTTTGAATGGGATTGTTAAATCCGAAAAATCGAAGATCCGGCTTTCTATCAATCAACTCGTTTTTTCTGATAAATTCTTCTAACATCATGTGAGAATGCATTTCGCAATCTTGTCCGATATAATGCACCGATGCTATTGTCGAAGGAGGAAGGTATATGATTCGAATGTCATTTTCCTCTAATTTGTTCAGCTTTTCATTTGCGTTATTCAAATCTTCCATCGACTTTTCTTCTTTGAATGCAATCTTTGTGACAGTCAAAGAATCCACAACATCCAATATAGTTATATCATCAATCAGACTCAGCTTAATATCAAGCTGTGTATTTTCGTTTAAACGGTTTATAAATGTGTTCAAAATCGCTCTGATGGTAGAAAGCGCTGTGATTTCATCGTCTATCTCATTAAGATTTAGGCGTAATGTTTCAATGATTTCCGATGAGTTTTCACTTTCGAGGATTGTGATAATTTGTTTAAGTGGAATGCGTAGCTTCCGCAGCACAACAATTTGTTGTAAACGCAGGATAGCTGCATCATCGTAGGTTCGATATGCATAATCATCTTTTTTAGAGCTTTTTAATAATCCTATTTGTTCGTAATACCGTAGTGTGCGAGTTGAAATGTTAAAGTTTTTTGATATCTCTGTTATTGTTGTTAAATTCATTTCAATACCACCTTTCGGTATCAGTATAAAGTGCGACACGACGTCAAAGTCAAGTATTTTATTCAAAAGATTGGTATAAATATATTTTACTATTATATCAGAGTATATAAATAATTAGTGAATCGTATCGTCTTTCATATTTCATTGATTATTAATAAGGTATCATAATAATTTAGAAGTGTCAAGAAAATATAATTTATTAAATACCTCCAGGTAACACTTCATCAATATACCACTCGCGTTTAGGCTTTTCTATCCCAAGGAATTGTTTATGACAAGTCCATAAGTCAAGTAGTTGTCCGATTGGCATCAGCCATACATCATTTTCGTTTCGGTTCAATTGCACAGTACCGTAATAGAGTAGTCGGGTAAAGAGCTCATCATCGCTCATTACCCGACTACTGCGTTTTTTTGCTCATCTGAACTTTCACTTTCAACATTCCGTTTTGTTCCCTTGAACATCGATTCTGTAATAGCGGATTTATATGAAGCCAAGTCAAGCGGTGAGGTAAGCAGTTCAACGATATCCTCGGTTAAAAGTTCCTTTTTTTCTTTGTTCTGCAGATTTTGAATGAGAATGCTTTGATTGGCGAGTAAGGTTATCAACCAAATAATCTCGTCCAGAGCCAACTCGAAATTCTCAGATTTCATAAGTTTGTCACCGAGGTTCTGAAGCCCTCCGTAGCGTTTTGCTATCTCTTTGGTTGCCTTCGTGGTGAGGATAAGACTGTACTCCTCACTACCGATAACAATATTTGCACTTCTGCTGTCGTCTATCATCATTATGCACCGCCTTCAACTGTGAAAATTGGTTCATACACCTGAGTGTACCACCCGCTGATGGTAGCTGCCGATACTCCGGTGTCATCTTCGTTGACTTCTGCTTTCCAGGGGTGCTTGCCTTGATCATCCAGTTTGTTTCTGCGCATGACGGTACCCTCAATGGTCGGTGTAGAAAAGGTAATACTATCTCCTTTGGTTTGTAGGTTGGTAGCCGGAATACCGAACTTAACTTTATACAACCAAAAATAACGGTACTTTCCGTTTGCTTTCATGGCTCTGAAGCCGATCGCAACGGGAGAACCTCCGTCTTCACTTGTGGAGATTAAAACCTTGTTGGTGTCTATCTTCGCACCTGTCAGATCTTCTGAGGCTGTAATACCAATATCATCAATCCCGAGTGAGAGTGTTCCGCTTTTGAACTCCTTTACTACCGCTACCACACCGTCATTTGCATAAAGGGTTGCTTCTGCGAGTTCAACCGACAAATCCGCTTTGATGGCTTGCGCCAAAGAAACCGGTGTAGCATAAGTCTCCGTACCATCGGCAGCTTCTGTAATTTTCGAATAAAACAATCTGTCCAATCCGATTGTTGCCATATTAAATGTCCTCCATTTCGTAGTTCTTAATTAAATCCACTGAATAATGAAAGTACCCGGTATCGTCCTCATGACTGATATACCGGCGGTCTGTAATAACAAAATCAGCCTGTAAAAATAACTTCACAAGCTGATTTTTTCTTTTGATATAATTGCCTTTACAAAAAAGCGAGAGCCGAACTTCCTGAACATCAACCTGCGGTTTGTTGTCACCAAATACCGCAAAGCTGTCGGCAAGCGGTGTTAACACAACATATTCTTCAGGTGGTTTTTTGCTGAACACTCCTGTTTCAACAGGTATATTTATGTTATCTAATATTGTATTTACTTCCGTTAATATATTCACAGGTTCTCCATCTTGCTTTCTAGTAGGTTTTCCATTACTGCTATACAAGCGTTTTTCGTCTGTGTCTTGGCGGGTTTAAGAAACGGTTTCGGTGGCTGACCACTTTTACCGTATTCGAGGATGTTGGCTATCTTAGCGTTACTCCCACCATCAGAACGAGGTTCCGCAAAACCAATCTTGATGTTGAAATTACCGTTTTTGTCTTGTTTCGCCGGTGAAACACCCAACGCAGATTCAAGCTCACCGGTTGAACGACTGTCTTCTTTGGTGTTATTACCAACCACAGAAGATAGGTTACTTTTCACCTTAGAATACACAACCTCCGCACCGGCTTCCAGCACTTTGGGGAGTATCTCGTCTGTCTTTTCTGCAAGTTTTGAGATTTTGAGTAAAAATTCATCGGGCATCCGCAGTTCTACCTTAGCCATCAGAACCCTCCATAGTCATCGCATAAATCTCATAATACATAGACCTACCACGAACATTCTCCACGCTGAGTATGTTATATTTCTTTCCGTCACAAACAATCTTTTCTGCTGTTGTTATCACAACACCGGGTATATACCGAAAGCGAAACAATACATTGGCTGTAGAAAACACTGCTCTGTTCGCCCACCGCTCACTGCTGTTCTTATCTTCCTTATACGCTCTCACGCTTGCGAGAACAGTATCTCCCTGAGTGACAAAACCTTCACTGTCTTTGGTTGGAGTAGTGGATATTATTTTGATGGTTGTATTCATTTTTCCGAAGCTCATAGAAAAATATTTCCTTTGCTTATTGATTTTTAAATAATACTATGTTATCATATATTAAAATATATTGTAATTGGAGGTGGATATAATGACGAATAAAAACATACTGATAAAATCAATTGTCATTTTATCCACATATAAAGGTTAACCGATACCTTTTAATATTAACTGGATATAAATAATGCCTCTGATTTTATCAGGGGCTATTTTTATATCAAAATTTAATGAAAGAGGTAGCGCAATGAAAGAATTAAAATTCGTCCAACTGGAAAAAGGTAACGAAGAGCACTTAAAATCTGCAAAAAGTGTATGGATTCCGTTTATCCATGAAGTTAATGCACATGATAAAGAAATTCAGACAGAAGACGAAATTGTATTAGGTTTACGCAAAAGAATCGGGATTCAAGGAAGCAGAAAGGATATGCACTTTGAGATAGTGCTTCTTAATAATGAAGTTATAGGCATTGCTATGTTTGCCATCGATCTTGGCACCATTTACGGGTTGCTTGAACCGGGCTACGGGACAGTAATGGGCTTTTATATTAAACCGGAATACAGACGTAGAGGGTATGGCAAAGAACTGTATATGCACATTGAAGATGTTTTGAAAAACGATGGTACATCAAAAATGTATATCTGTCCGGATGCTGTTACCGGAGTGCCATTTTGGTCTGCTATGGGATTTCGGGACAGTGGTAAATTCGATCCTGATGATAAAAAGCCAATTTACATTAAAAGAATAAATCGTCTTCATGAGATAATATCTGTATTTACAAGCGAATATCTTTCTCACGAGCTTGCGGAAAAAATTGCACTTATGCAATGGCACACGAAGGAGCCTCAATTTACAAATGGTGTTAAGCGCATGGTTTATGATGGGAAGTTGTTTAGTGACTGCTTTAATGTTATTGCCACTAATACGAACAATAATGTTGTAGGAAGACTGTATTGCCAAACAAATCAGGAAGATCCTTTTTTATGGTACTACGGCGACCTTGCAGTCAGTCCCGAATATCGAAGGCAACACATCGCAACCAAAATGCTGACCTGTGCGATAAGCACTTTAATGAGCAGGGGGTGTCATGTTTTACGCACATATGTGGACCCTGATAACATTCCGTCAATAAAGCTTCAAAAGACATTTGATTTTTTAGAGAAATCATATAAAACTTTTGATAATTTATTAAACGAAGGACAAACAATGTTTGAATTGGAACTCGAACAATATAATGTTATCCCAGCATCTGCGGATGAAGCGCGTTTTGTAACTATGCTGTATGGCGAAAATCAAGAAGCATTACACGGCGCTGTCATAATGCTTGACAAGTGAAAAGAACTACTTTCAATAGGAGATCCAGATGAAACTCATTTTCTTGTCTGTAAAGGAGCAATGCCCTGTGCGTGGTTGAAAATCAATGGTTTGCAGGGGAAAGATATTGCTTGGATCAGCATGCTTGCAGTTCACCCAAAAATGCAAAAACAAGGTGTCGGTAAATATGCCGTTGGATTTGCTGAAAATTACGTAAAAGAAAAAGGTTTTAATAAGATGGGCGTCCATACCACTGAAAACAATATTCCAGCACAAAACCTTTATAAAAAGTATGGATATGCCATTACCGAATACGGAAAATGCACAACAGGGGATGGTGTAGAACGCATGGGATATACTTTTGAGAAAGTGTTAAGTTCCTAAAAGTGATAATCTCTATCCAACCTTAGCAACATATTCACCGTGTTCCATACCTGTTGACTCGCTTGAATAGAATCATTAAAAAAGCCGCCTGTGCTGCCATCTCTGCTTTCGTAAAAGTGAGATGACAGCATGATGACGGCTTGTTCTGTTGTTGGCGGTATATTGTTTTCTGTGTAATATCCTGCGGGTAAATGCTGATAACTCTCGGCATATGAAACAGCGGCAGTGATATATAATTGTAGGAGTTCATCGTCTTCAGAATGTTCCAGAATCAGATTCGCTTTGACTTTCTCAAGTAAGGTATTCATCTTCACTGCCGCCTTTCATAATAAATTAATCTGCTATCATGATACCCGCTGCCTTGAGTTTTTCAAGCAGAGCGTTGAACTCGGCTTTCGTGGGACTCGTTGTTTCCGTACTTGCTGCTTGATTTGCTGCTTTCGGTAATCCGTTCAGTTTCGCTCCGGTTTCGATATTCAAGGTAGCACCCTCTTTGATTGTGAGAGCGCCACCAATGACGGTATGATTTCCACCTTGTTCAGTGTAGTTTTTTAGCATTATAACTCATTATACACGCCTACACTTTCATAGAAAGTACCTTGATTGCTTCGGGAAGAATCAATTTACCGTCAAGACGCTGAGTCGCAAGAAAACCTACCTGACCGGTTGCCGCGAATAACTCGTTCAGACGCTTGAAAGTACGACCTTGTCTGTCTGCGATCCAGTAATATGAAAAATCACCGAAAGCAACAGTCTTTGCTCCCGATGATATCTCAGGTACATAAGAGGATGTAAAGATTCGCTTACCGAGAATGGTGTCTGTTGTACCTGCTTGGAGAGATGGCTGCCATAGGTATTGACCTTGACCATCTTTCAGCTTTCGGATAGCTTTGATGGTGGAATCGTTTGTTATGAATAGAGCGTTCTTTCTGTAAGGACTTCTCAACGAGTAAAACAAATCCATGATCTCATCAGCTGTTATTGCTGTCGTTGCTGCAGATGTAACTCCAACCTGTGCTCCGTTCGTTGAGTTGAATATGCCAGTAGGTTTTCCTGTACCGTCTCCGTTGAAGAAAGCATCCTCTTCCTTGTTACCGATACGGCGACCGAATTCTTTTGAAATGTACCCCTGAAGGTCGAACACACCGTCATTCAAGAGCTCCTCAGATACTTTAATCATTGTACCGAGTTTGTAAGCACCGATGTTTGTCTGTCCGAATACATCATCGCTTTCCGGAATCGCACCTTCCTCCTCAATCCAGGAAGCTGTACCCTTAGAAGCCACAACCGGTATTTTTCTGTCACCATTCGCTGTTTGAATTACATGAGCAAGCTGACGGAAGATATTTTCTTCTGTAAGGGATTCAATCAAGGTTTTTTCGAACTCGTCGGGAACAAGGTAACCTCCCTCAGTATCGCTGCCGATTTGCAAAGCATTCAGAATTTCATAGTTTGGGGTCTTGCTGCGAAGTGCGTTCCAAAACGCTTTTTTGTACTCGTCAGAAGCACGTCCTGTTTTGGTTTCCGCACCCGGAACAACGGGTTTTCCTGTAAGGGGTGTGTTCAACGGAAGGTTCAGTTCGCGGTCGAGCGCTTCCTGTCGTTCAAGACGGTCGATCTCCTTACCGAGTGCAACGACATCGGCCTCCATTTTATCATAAGTAACGGTATCTTCAACGGAGATTAATCCGTCGGTACCGCGTTTGGTGTCAAGGAAAGCCTTTGCAGCTTCCCATGCCTTAGCACGTTTTTCACGCAGTTCAAGTATTTTGTTCATTTTGTGTTCCTCCTTAAAATTTAGTGTGAAATTAAAGACAGCCGCTTTTCAAGCGTGTCTATGGGTGTTCCTGTTTTTACAGGTGGTTTCTTTGGAATTATTTTATTCAGCAATGAATTTGTTACAGCTCTACGACTGAACGCATAAGTGATATCATCTGACTGTACTCGCTTTTTTTCATCCTCCAGAATGCTGTCGGCAAAACCAAGTTCAATTGCTTTATTAGCGTTGAGCCATGTTTCTGCATCCATCAAGTGGGAAATTTTTGAACGTGACATTCCAGTCTTGATTTCATAAGCGTTGATGATACTTTCCTTCACCTCATCGAGCATGGCGATTGCTTTCTGCATTTCTTCGCTATCACCTATTGCCATTGTTAAAGGGTTGTGGATCATCATCAAAGCGGTCGGTGCCATCAAAACAGTCGTACCAGCCATGGCGATTACACTTGCCGCGGATGCTGCAATACCATCAATTTTAACTGTTACGTTTCCTTTGTAGTCCATGAGCATGGCATATATCTGACTCGCTGCGATGCAATCGCCACCGGGCGAATTCAGCCAAATAGTTACATCACCTGAACCCGAAAACAATTCTGCTTTGAACGCTTTAGGAGTGACATCGTCATCGAACCATGACTCTTCTGCTATTACTCCATTCAAGTAAAGAGTACGTGTACCGGACTCTTCATCCTTTACCCAATTCCAGAACTTATTTTTTGAAAGTTGAGGTATTTCTGTCTGTGTTGTTTGTTTCATCAGTATCTTCCTCCGTTTCTTCTTTATTAGTTGCAGGCTCAGGCTTTTTCCCAAAAAGACCTGCGTCTTGAAGCTTAGTCATCGCACCGTTTATGACGTATAAGTCACCTCCCAAATCTTCTGGAATACGGTCGAGGTTTTCAAGCTCTCGTATGTCGTTAGCACTCATCCAACCGTTCTGCCTTGCGGTTGCATACCCGCTCATTCGGCTTTGATAATCACCACGAAGTAAACCATCTACATTGAATTTGATGAATACAATGCTTTTTTCACTGTTAGAAAGCAGAGCGCGGCACATGGACTGTTCCCAACGCACAACCCACGGGTCGAGGGTGTATTTCACGAATTCCAAGCTTTGTTGCTCAATGTTGGAAAAACTACTCTTTTCAAGGTCAGCAAGCATATGCGGAGGCACTCGGAAAATACGAGCGATCTCGTTGATCTGAAACTTCCTCGTTTCAAGAAATTGTGCCTGTTCGGGCGAGATACCGATAGCTTGGTATTTCATGCCCTCCTCGAGGACTGCAACACGATGAGAATTTGAACTACCTTGGTAAGCGGAGTTCCAGCTATCCTTGACCTTCTGCGGGTCTTTAATTGTACCGGGATGTTCAAGCACACCGCCCGGCGCGGCACCGTTGGCGAAGAATTTTGCTCCGTATTCTTCGGTAGCAATGGCAAGTCCAACAGCGTTCTTCGCCATTGCAATTGGTGAATAGCCGACCAATCCATCAAATCCCAAACCGGGGATATGCAAAACATCGGACGGATCGAGGTAGACCTGACTGTCTTTTCCGAGCGAGGGTGTATCCTCTGAACTCCGCTGGTATAAATAATAAAGTCGACCGTTTGAATCGCGGTCGACAGTCATTTTGTTCGGCATCAACGGGTAAAGAGCGAGTACCTCACCACGGGCGTTTCGGATAATCTGAGCGTAAGCATTACCCCATAACAAAAGATGACTCATCAGCGTTTCACGGAACGCGAATGAAGTCATCTCAGGGTTTGGCTCATCGTGGAGCAACCTATATAACGGATGGGTGAGATATTTTTCTTTACCACCCGAGTCGTTGTACTTGTATACATGGAGCGGTAGTCCTGCCAGTGTTTCGGACAGTATCCTCACGCAACTGTACACCGCTGTCATCTGCATGGCGGTATGTTCGTTGACCGGCTTTCCGGAGTTTGTACTTCCGAACAGAAAGCTGTACCGGCAGCCATTGAGAGCGTTTTTAGGTTTGTCGCGGAAATGAAATATACCTGATAATAATTTCATAGATACTCTCCTTGTAAAAGGGTATAAGAAAAGGATAATTCATAGAAAAATTATCCTTCAAATTTTTAAAATTGCTATGTAAACTTATAGACAACACATTATTTCTTAATCAGTTTTATATTATTTTTACGTAAGTTTATTACTTCATATAACATTTCTATATCAGAAACTGTCGGATTACAAATCTGAATCTCTGGTTCTGCACATACGAAATATTCGTTATCTAAAATAATAATTCTCTTACCGTTACCATGTGCCGGATTACATTGCTTACAACGTCTTAAGTTTGTAAAAAAGAAATCTTGAAAGGGTTTTGATAATAAAAGTAACACTTCGTCAATATTACCAGCTTTCTCTACAGTTAAATTGATTCTCCATGTATCTTTTTCTGTGAAATTTAATCGATAAACACTAATACCGTTATACGAATATTTGAAATTGTTTGTAGCATACCATTTGGGCTTTGTTTTAGTTATTTCAAGAAATAAACGCAAATTCTCTTGTTGGTTTTGCGGTAATAATAGAGCGGTTTCTTCGAATGATTTTTTACTGTCAAGATAACTACCCATTTTTATCAAACTCCCTTTTCATCAACTCCAAACATATATCCGAAACGCAGATCGGTTTCCCAACCATTTTCAAAAACCTCCGCATACCAATATGCCTGAGGATAAGGAATAATAAATCCATCACTTAAAATTTGATCACGGGTAAATTGATATGCTGGTTCTATTTCGCTTTCAAGACTTTCACGGACATACGTTGCATATGCAGTGTTTTCTGTCGGTACATCATAATAATCAAATCCTTCGGGAACTGGAGTGTCACCTTTGAAAAAATATCCCACTAAGAAATGCCACTCCATATTAGGATCATCGTATGATCCGCCGTTATGGTGTTTTAGTCCGCAATTATCTGTTATTGGTGTTGCATAATCAATCATTAATTCTTTTAAAGAAGGTAAAAATTCAGCACGTCGTAACCATAATTGCCCCCAGTCCTCGCCAGTTCGAAACGCATTTATTCCGATAAAACGTGTTTTACCCAACCTAATATATTCGAATTTTTCTCGTTCCATTTTTATACCATTTTCATTTTCCATAATTATACGTGACATACCAAACCCTCCTTGAATTGAAATATTAATAGTAAGAGGGTTGAAAGACTTGAGCATATCACTATACTTTTTAACATCTGATGGTGAAATTCCATGGAATCGTGTAAATGCCTTTGAAAAACTTTCTGATGTATCATATTGATACTTCAGAGCTATGTCAATGACTTTATTGTTCGTGAGCAATAAATCTCGTCCTGCTAAACTTAACCGGCGATTACGAATATATTCACCAATGGTTATACCAGTTACTAAATTGAAAATACGTTGAAAATGAGAGCTTGATGAAAATACTTGATTTGAAATATCATCAATATTAATCTCATTAGTTAAGTTGTTTTCTATATATCGAATAGACTTTTTTATACTGTCAAGCCACTCCATGTTTTTCTTTCGCCCCCTTCCGATTACCATATTACAATTTTTATTTAAATTTGTCATGTCTAAAAATGCTTTTTGTTGTCTGTTATAAATAATATTTTCATAAATTGGTCGAAAGATTATCTAATTTTATTTTAATGCATATTTTATAAACAAATCATACCATAAGAATAAATACTATGCAACCTTTTTTATATTCATCTTTTTTGTCTTTACAAAATGATTAAACCTCTTTCATTATAAACGCTTTCGGAGGATATTCCACCGCCGATCGTCGCTCTCGCAAGTCCCATAATTAAAGCAACCACACCATCGATCTTTTCGGTGGATTTTTTTTTGTTCGGTTTAATGTTTCCTGCTGCGTCCTGATCTATGATAACATTGCTCATGTTCCAGTCAAGCACAGGGTGTTTTCCGTGTCGGATTTTACCTTCCATTACAAACTGGTAGAAGTCCTTCGAGGGAGGAGACATGGATATGAAACCCTGACCAAAAGGAAAAACAACAAATCCGTGTTCAGCACCCAGTTCTTCAAGATCGCGTCGTATTTTTTCGGCACCGTATCGATCGTAAGCGATTTCCCTGATTCTGAACCGCTCGGACAGCTTGGCGATGAAAGAAACAATGTAATCATAGTCGACCACATTGCCTTCTGTGGTGTTGAACACTCCCATCTTCTTCCATACGGCATATGGAACGTGGTCTCGCCGTGTACGCAGGTCAACAACCTCTTCGGGCAACCAGTAAAAAGGTAGGACAGTGTATTTTGTATCACCGGATTGGGGTGGGAACACCAGTACCAGAGCTGTAAGGTCACCGGTCGAAGAAAGGTCAAGACCGGCATAGCAATCTCTACCTTCCATCTGTTCTTCTAATTTGGGTCCAGCGTCACGCTGGTCTCCGCAAGCGTCCCATTTATCCATTGGAATCCAGCGGATGTCTGCATTACACCATTCGTTCAGACGGAACTGTCGGAAGTGCATCTCTTCAGCAGGGTTCTGCTTTGCTTGTTCATAGGCTGCTTGAACCGTTTCGAAAGGAATCGTCACGCCAATAGAGGGATTAACTTTTCGCCAGACTGTTTTGTCTTCCCATTCTTCTCCTTCCTCGATACCAAATACGGCGGGATAGAAAGAGGCGTCAATCTTCGAACCGTCCAGAATTGCTTTTGCTTTACAGTGGATTTCATAGCAAATCGAAGTTTTTGCTCGTCCTGCCGTGGTGATAAGAAAGTATAATGGCTGCCGTCTGGCATCACCCGTATATTTGGTCATTGTATCGAACAGTTCTCTGGTTTGTTGTGCGAATAACTCATCAAAGATAAGTCCAGATACATTGAAACCTTGCTTGGATTTAGTTTCGGAAGACAACACCCGATAAAAGCTATTAGTGTGTGGAAAGATGATTCGTTTGGTGGATGGAACAAGTTTTGAGATGCGATTCAAATCAGCGCATTGCTCCACCATCGCTTTTGCAGTATTGAAAACGATACTCGCCTGGTTGATATCGGCAGCACAGGAATACACCTCCGCACCAGCTTCACCGTCAGCAAACAACAGATAAAGAGCAATCGCTGCTGCAAGCTCTGATTTACCATTTTTCTTTCCCACTTCAACATAAGCGGTACGGAACTGTCGGTAACCGTCCGCATCCACGATACCGAAGATGTCCCGGATAATCTGCTCCTGCCACGGTATCAACTGAAACTGCTTCCCGTACCACTCACCGGTGGTGTGCTTGAGCATTTGGATAAAGCCTACCGCAAAGTCGGCACGACGTTTATCGTAGTGAGAAGTCGGAAGCATGAGCTTTGTAGGTGTATAGTTGTAATCGATTATCGGTGCGCCTCCTTCCGCAAAGATTAAAACAGAGCCTATTCGGCTCTGTAAAATAGATTAACACTTTAACTGGTACAATTTTTGGGAGACAGAACATCATCTTTCGCATATTTTTTTAAATTTTCGTAGATTTCCATAAATTCATGCATGTTGCGTATAACGTCGTACCGTTCATCGTCAAGCTGTTTCAATAAATTATATGCTTGATTACCTTTTTGGCTTGTAACTAAGTTCCCATATATCGTTTTATTGATTAATGGTGCTGTATATGGTGTAAAAGGTTTTAAATTATCGAACGCGAAAGCATGATCGGTAGCACTTCTAAGATTTTCAAGAGCTTTTTCGTTATTTCCTAAATTTAAATTTATATTCATTGCATTAATATGAAAATTCGGAATTAATATATGATAGTATCCATAATTGCCGTCCGTAAATATCATAGAATTCATTTTTATTATATTTTCAAGTACGACAATCCTGTCTTCCGGTACGAAATCTTCTGAAAGATAATACATTTCCCAAGAACATAATTCTGTGAATGTAAGTAAGTTTTGCTGGCGTTGTTTTATTAAATCATCACCTTCAAGTACAAGTTCAAGCATCCTCTCTCGTGAAATCCAAAGCCCACTTAAATTTTCATTTATTAATTTTACTGCTTTTTCTTTTTCACCGAGGAATTTATAAGCATATGTCATAACCTCTATAATATCTTGCCGTATAGTATCGTCCCTGCACTCTGTACGGATTTTTTCGCCGATGGATACTATTTCTTTCCATGCGTTATGTTGATATTCCCTGTCAGGGACAGCAAATGCATCAGTTTGTATTGCATATGACAATTCGTACATTATTTTAAAATTGCCAGGATATTTTGCATTTGCTTCACGCATTTCCACAATTGCTTCTTTAGTGTGTCCTCTGGAGAGAAGTTCTTCTTTACGTTTTAGATACTCTTCTACTTCTTCCTGTTCTTTTAACTTGTCGATACATAAAAGCTCATCTGTGGTAACTCTAAAAAATAATGCTATTTTCGGCAGCATTGTTACATCGGGGTAAGCGTCACCGCATTCCCATTTGCTCACAGATTGAAACGATATATTCAAATATTGAGCTAATTGTTCCTGCGTAATTTCTCTTTTTTTGCGGAATGATTTTATTTTTTCGCCGATTGCTATTTCTAAATTATTACTCATGAAAATATTTCCTCCATTAATTAAATAAATCAAACATACGTACGATTTTCTTTATTTTAATACAAATGAAAATATTTTGCAATAACCGCTGAAGCGAACAGACTCGCTTAACAAACGAATTTTCTCATTATTCATCTCCACTAAAATTTGTCGTCGGTACTTTCCGATAACCATCTATACCATAAAGCAACCCGATACGCTCACCGTTGTCGAAGTCACAGAACAAGCTGCCCGTATCGTCAATAATTGTAACAGTACCGCGACTTCCGGTAGTTAGTTTGGAATAGGGGTCGTCGATGTGGGTGACCTCAATACGAGTACCCTTTGGATAATTCTGACGAACCAGATCAACCTGTTCTTTAGTCGGAAAATTCATCGTCAGCAACCTCCGTTCTTTTACCGTTTTTTCTACTTGAGTTGCCCTCAAGCTTTGAAAGCAGTATCTTTCGAGCCGTTTTATATTCGTCACCAATAAATCCTATCGATAGTAAGAAGCACCGCATGGCATATTTGGGGTTAACTTTGGTATCCTTTTCTTTCGCTGTGATGCGGTTTTTCTCTATTGCAGTCTTGCATAGGAAACTAACCAGAGCGGAGTATGCTTGAACGTGTTCTGCGTCCAAGTTCCCTCTGAACCAAGGGAACATCAGCGTGTCGGAGCTTTGTTTTATCATCAGGTCGTCCGTTCCGAGAGCCGCTTTTAAGAGCGGAGCTTTCGCGCTTACCAATTTATTCAGGTTATCAATCTTTTCTTGTGTAAATCCGTCAAGGGGTATTTCTATGGTAAGACGGTCGGGTCTCGGTGTTATTTCTACCGAACGGATTCTGTTGTAATCGTCGTCCATCTCGAACAGTTCGAGCAAGAGGATTTCACCCTCGCAGAATTCATAAGCTTGACGGATCGCGTCCTCGTCGTTATAGGCATTGAAAATCTCCATGCGGTCTGGGTAACCGGGGTCGCTCAGTTCCGCTTGGAAGGTTCGGCTTTCAGGTTCAAGTATGTCATCTGCTCTCATTCCGTTTTCTCCGTGGAAGTCCTCATGGCGTTCTCGCCCAAGTCCCAATTCCTCACGCTCGGTAAGCTGAAGATTTTCAAATTGCTGAATGTCACCACCGTACTGACCTCTGTTTGAGTAGTCGGGGATGTTTTGGCTTTCCAGGTTGATAAGGTGCATTTTATGCTCCGCCCAATCCTCGTCGTATTCCTCGTTAACCGCAACGAAGCTGTGTAAGCCTTGCAGATCTGCAATTAGTTCTTTGTTATCCTTACCTGCGACAATACCGTTCTTGTCGATATGGTAACCACCCACCTCGTAAGCCATCGTCGGCATACCGAGGTATTTGATTGGCGAGTTCAGTTCCTGACTGATGGCAGCCACCAGTGACTTGCGTTCTTTACCAGTGACATTGTAATCGATTTTCATACGTTTTCCTCCGTGTTTTTCCTGTATTCCGAGAGGTTTAAACTTTCGGTATTACATTAATCACTCTAAACGCCTGAAATAGCAAGAGAAAGTGTAATAATATATCTACCGAACTTCACACATCAATTTTGTGTATGGTACACAATACCACTGAGGACAAAAATAACGCATGGGAGTGCTACACCGTTGCCCCACATTTTATACTCGGCAGCATCGGAGTGCGGGTTTTTAAGCCATTTAATAATCTGGTTACGGCTTTTCGGCTTTTTCGATGTACCAACAATTCTGCGGTGTGCTTCCCAAACATCAGTCCAGAAAACAATATCTTCATCAGTTGGTTCAGGAGTTTCAAGATTTGAACACCAGTCAGGCGGGAATCCTTGAAGTAAGGCACACTCGGTTGGAGTGAGCCTACGTACAACATAAGGAGGTCGACTTACCAACGGTGGGTCTTTGTAATCCCGTGCTTGTAGACAGGGAGATTTTTCACAACAACACTGTGTGAATTCACCCGTTGTCATGGCATATGCGACTGCGTGACGGTCGGCAGTATCAAGAGTGAAACTTACATCCTGCTTTACACCACTACCTTGCGGACCATTCTTGTTTTCACGACCAATCATAGAGCCTTGTACCGCAACCACAGCAACACCACCTTGATTGCAATCCGGTCGGTTACAGTTTAAATCGAGCGTTCGGGAAGTATCTGCTTCATATATTCCGCTGTGAGGATTCGGTGAAAGCATGGAATTACTATTCTGAGAGCAAATGCCGAACGCTCTCGGCACAAACACAGTCTGATCGTTGTTTGTGGACAGTGTAGCCGACATATTATCCTGTACCAGTGCGCCCTTACCACCTCCTCTACAACCACATCGGATTTTGAGAGTCTTTGGTTCGAATACACACTGTGTCCCTTTATAGTCTGTGCCGGTGAGTGTGTTCGCAACGTCCTCACCGACTGTCAGAGCATATTGTCTTTCGTTCATTACGAGCGGTACATTCCCACCGCCGGTTCCCATGCGTTCAGAAAGTGTTTGGACGATTCCGTTCTCACAGAGTTTAATATGGCTGTCGGTTGGGTGGTTCTCTATTGCGACAGCAAACTGATTGTCACCCATATCGGCACGGAGTGTACCCGTAAGCTCATCTTCCCAGCAATGACCGCCGATTCTTGAAGCTGCACCAGGTTCAAACACTATCGGTTGATGCCCGTGTTCCTGTGCTCGAAGGGAACCTGTCACATTTTCTGATAGGTTTATGAATCCTCCGCCTTGATCGTTCAAGATACTGACTGTGTCTCCAGTGCCAACCGCAGAACCTCCGGCAGTTCCTTCCCACGGGAAGCCGCTCTTCGGAGGATTCCCTGACAAGCGAGTTTCGTCAAATAATATTTTTCCGGCACGTTCGCCTGTAAAATCGACGACAATGTAACAACGACGGCGTCTCTGGGGGACTCCCCAAAATTGAGCATCAAGCGTTCGCCAACTGATGGAGAAACCGTCTCCCACGATTTCGCCGGAAGTCGACCACTTACCGCTGTTAGGCAAAGGTACTGACAGGGTTTCGTCTTTGATATGTATGAGTTCATTAAGTACCTCCAAAAAATCCAATCCATTGTTACTAGAGTACATCCCCGGTACGTTTTCCAGAACGGCATACTTTGGGTATTTGTTATCGGTAGCAGCACGCATTTCCTTGATGATTCGTATCACTTGGAAGAACAGTCCTGACCGATCGCCGTGAAGTCCGGCACGTTTACCCGCAACCGAGAGGTCTTGGCAGCAAAAACCGCCTGTGATTATATCCACGGGCGGTACGCTGGAGCCGTCTATTTTATTAATATCGCCGAGATGCTTCATCATCGACAGCCGTTTGGTTGTAACCCTAATCGGAAATGGTTCTACTTCCGATGCCCATAACGGTTCTATACCTGTTAGAATTCCTCCGAGTGGAAAACCACCGGAGCCGTCAAAAAGTGAACCTAATGTCATTTTTTTATTCACGTCCCGCTACCTCTTTTACCAAATCAGCATATCGAAGTGTTTCGCCATTTCGCATACAAATAATATCATCACCATCATTCTGCTTTAAACTGGCATACCGACGCAAGATAACGCTTGCATACTTTTCATCCAGTTCGAGCATGTTACAGATTCGGTCGGTCTGTTCACAGGCGATTAGGGTAGAACCGCTCCCGCCAAAGGTGTCCAACACGATACCGTTCGCTTGACAGCTGTTCTTGATCGGATAAGCCAAAAGGTCAAGCGGCTTTGAAGTCGGATGATTACTGTTTCGCTTTGGCTTTGCGAAATTCCAGATGGTAGCTTCGGAGCGTCCAGCATACCATTTGTGTGTACCTGTTTTCAACCAGCCATAAAGAATCGGTTCGCGCTGCCATTGATAGGGAGAACGACCCATCACGAAACTATCCTTTACCCAGATGCAGGTACCCGAAAGGTGAAATCCTGCTTCTCGAAACGCTTTACGGAAATTTTCACCTTCGGTATCAGCGTGAAAGATATATGCCGAACCACCGCTCTCAAGGTTGTCGGCTATATTTTGAAACGATGATAACAAAAAGTTGTAAAACTGGTCAGCTTTCATGCTATCGTTCTTTATTTTAAGTCCGCTCGCCGACTCAAATCCGACATTGTAAGGCGGATCGGTTAGAACAAGGTTCGCTTTCCGTCCGCCCATCAGCTTTTTCACGGTTTCAGCATCCGTCGCATCGCCACAGATAAGTCGGTGCCTTCCGAGCGTCCATACATCTCCGGGCAAAACAAAAGCCGCTTCTTCCAAAGCGGCTGTCAGGTTAAACTCGTCATCTTGCAAATCCGTTTCGGTAGAGAAGAGCTTTTCTATCTCGTTCATATCGAAGCCTGTTAACTCCAAGTCGAAGCCGAGGTCTTTTAACTCCGCAAATTCCAACGCCAGTAACTCTTCATCCCAACCCGCATTTAAAGCCAATCTGTTGTCAGCGAGTATGTATGCTTTTTTCTGTGCGTCGGTTAGGTGTTCGGCAAATACGCAGGGAATTTCCATTAACCCTTCCGCTTTGGCCGCTAAGATACGTCCATGTCCCGCAATGATGTTGTAGTCCTTGTCAACGATGACAGGGTTAACAAAACCGAACTCACGAAGCGAAGAACGTAGCTGAAGTATCTGTTCCTTACTGTGGGTACGGGCATTCCTCGCGTAGGGTACGAGCCTGTCGATATTAACTTGTTCGAATCTTGATGTACTATTCATTATTTAAAACCCTCTATTCGTGAGTAATTCCAGGAAAGCGTTTTTCTCTTCGTTCTGGTTGCCGCTGTGCCGGTTAATGATTTGCATAATCAGATTGAAGTCACCCTGCATCGCTTTGTAGTATCCTTGACCCGCTGTGACATAGGGTGAGAGCTTCAGTTCTTTGGTCATTCGACCGATTTTCCGATTCATACATTCACAGGCGAGAAAACCCTGCCGGTTTAGCACATAATCCGTTATCGTCTGAGGTGCGACATAACCTTCACAGCCACGAGATGCGATGTATTCCTCAATTTCATTTCGCAGAACATCTGCAGACGGAACTTCCTTTTCACATTCCTTCATTGCCATCGAAAAGTAGTCCGCCATTACGTTTTGGGAATAAATCTTTTTTGGTGTCGGTGCGGGTGATGCAGTTTGCTTCGCCTTACCCTCTAATTTCTTTTCGTTTATATTCTTCCGAGGACGACCTGCCCCCGGACGGTAGCCTCCGCTGGGCATATGCGTCACCTCGTTCCAGCTTTTAATTTTGATTTATTTTTTGATTTTTGATTATTGAAAAATTCACACGGCAGGCCAAGCACGCTGAAACCCTTGAAAACACTAGAGATTTGACCACCCCCTGGTCCCTACCCCTAAAAGTAGATACGAAAGCAATCCTTTGATATCTCTTAAATAAATTAAAAGTAGTCTCCTCGCTCGGCATGAAACCTTGAATGACACTCCAAGCACAAAGCCTGCAGGTTTGACCAATCGTTGTTACCACCGTCTGTCAACTTGCGTTTGTGGTGGACGAGTGTCGCGGGAGTGAGTCTGCCCTCAGCTTTGCACAGCTCACAGAGAGGATGTGCAGAAAGGAACGCCGTGCGTATCTTTACCCATGACCCGCTATAACGTTTGTTGCTGTCCGGGTCGCGGTCATAACGGTTGTATCTTTTCGCTTCAGCCTTTGTGTGTTCCTCGCAGAAACGTTTGTTCGTCAGGTTCGGACAGCAAGGATAAGCACAAGGCTTCTTTGGTTTGTAAGGCACGGGCTTACCTCCACGCAAATATAAAGAAAGCCCTCAAAGGATTGCTCCCCTGAAGGCTTGGTTAATTACATTTTTACTAATGCTATTATACCATATGTGATAAGTGTCCTCAAGTGAACTGAGGTGAACTCGACTGCACTCTTTTTCTTTTGGAAGGAAAACCCTCTTCAAGTACAACCCTACAGCACATGGGAATCATTCCTTTCTTTCAATTTCCTATCCATTTCTTCAAGAGCTCGGCCGTGTAACTTATATATCCACCGTGTGGAGTAGAACATACTGCTTGCAATGTCATCCCACGAGAGGTGTTCAAAATAGCGTTTTATAAGAACAATCTGGCAATCGCAAATCTCAATAGTCCCAATCAGTTCCAGTAGAAACACTTTCTTTTCCTGTAGCAGAAATTCGTCCTTATGTATTTCGGCTTCCAAATCCAGTGCTTTGCATACTGCATCTGCCATCGGTGAAAGAGAACCGCTCGGATTCTTCGGCATTCCGCTCAAATTCGGAGATCCAACACCGGAAGCAAGCGCTTTCAAGGCATCCATCCGCTGCTTTTTTGTGCTAATAAAGGCTTCTGTTCGTGAAATCTGCTTGAAATATTCTTTTGCGTTCATAATCTATACCTCCGATTTTTTATTTCTCTCGGATTGTCCTAGATTTTCATAGTTGGCTTTGACAGCAGCAATTAGCCTGTTTTGCGTGACACTTTTGTCGGCTAACGCCTTCAGCACATCCTCGTCGATCGTTCCGACTGATATAATATGCTGAATGACGACTGTCCTTTTTTGTCCTTGCCGCCAGATTCGGGCATTAGTTTGTTGATATAACTCCAGCGACCAGGTTAGCCCGAACCAGATTAATGTACTGCCGCCGTTTTGGAGATTCAATCCGTGACCAGCAGAAGCAGGGTGAATAACGGCTACGGGAATTTCACCATTGTTCCATCTGCGAATGCTGTCTGAGCCTTTCAGTTCTTCGACTTTAAGCCGAGACCGAATCCGTTCTAAATCGTGCTGATACCAGTAAGCGATTAATACAGGATTACCGTTGGCAGCTTCCACTAAATCCTCAAGCGCATCGAGTTTTCGATCGTGGATGTAAACTGTTCTTTTATCCTCATCGTAGACTGCACCGTTCGCCATTTGCAAGAGCTTTCCACTAAGAACTGCTGCGTTGGCAGCGGTTAGTTCAATGACTCTCTCTTCGTGATCGACACTGTTTTCGTCGCGGGTATCACCCAGTGCTGTTTCGGGTGGGGTGTAATGCAAGGAAACTACCATGTCCCGTTTCAGCTTTTCATACTGCTCATATTCCATGGGTGACATCATCACGGGATATCGCCTGTAAAGACACTCTGGCATTTTGAGATGATCGTCAGCTTTCATAGAAACTGTGATATCATCAATCAGGCTGTAGATCTTCTTTTCAGCACCGGGCTTGGGTGTATAGGAATATACAATCGTACCGTTGGTCTTGCCGGGGTTGAAGTATGTGTCACGAAACTTCCCGATAAACCGTCCGAGCCGTTTGCCGTAGTCCAGTATGCGAAACTGTGCCCAAAGATCAATTAACCCGTTTGTCGCCGGTGTTGCTGTCAGTCCAACTACTCGCTTATAGCGGTTACGCGACATTACAAGAGCTTTGAATCGCTGCGAAGTGTGGTGCTTGAAACTTGACATCTCGTCAATTACCAACATATCGAAGTCGAGTTCTTCGCCGGATTCGTTTACCAACCACGAAACATTTTCTCTGTTAATAATTGTAATCATAGCGTTCTGCCGCAGAGCCGCTTTGCGCTGCTTCTCTGTTCCGATTGCTACGGCATAAGTCAAATCGTGAAAGCAGTCCCATTGCTTTAATTCTTGAGGCCATACCGTGAGACCGACTCGAAGAGGTGCTACCACAAGAACTTTTCGAACTTCAAATCGATCAAGCATCAGTTCGTTGAGAGCTGCCAGTGTAATTGCTGTTTTACCAAGTCCACAGTCGAGAAATAGTGCTGAAATCGGATTTTTTATAATGAAGTCAGCAGCATACCGTTGATACTCGTGTAGTTTAAGTTCCATCTGGTTCACATCCCATCTCGCTGATTATTTTTTGTATCTGATCGGTATCATCCAGAACATAGACGCGAAAACCTAACTGTCGCAGTTGCTTATGCCGTGTGACCTGCAACGCACGAGGTTTGCATCCCATTGACTTGACCTCCACAAACGCTATATAACCATCTGGTAGTAGCACAAGACGGTCGGGCATCCCGTCAAAACCCGGACTAACGAACTTCGGGCAGAGACCGCCCAATTTCTTTACTTCATTAACAAATTTACGCTCAATTGTTTTTTCTCGCATAATTTATCCCTTCCACGACAACCTCTTGTTTTTATGTTGTCGCATAAAAAACCTTGATTTTATGGGCATTATTGGTACTTTGTGCGACACCTTAAAAAAATTCTCTATATATAATCCTCGTGCGTGTGTGCTATGTTTCTTTCTACTATTTAAAAATACTGATTAAATTAATATAGAGAGGTTGTCGTAGGTGTCGCAAATACCACCAAACGCCCGTAGTTACACAGTTTTTTCGTTTGCGACAAGCTTTCTTATATATAAGCGTTGTTCTCCGTATAAGGGAATTCGCTGCCTTTGTTTTGTCCTTTCCCAACCGCTAACGCGAGCCATAAGAGTCGCAAGCTGATAACTGTCGGTAGGTTTCAATTCGTCCGGTTTACGTCCGAAGCACTCACACCAGATTTCAACATTGGTAACGTACTTTCGACGCACTGTACCTTTGGGACTTGTTGGGTCGTTAGGGTCACGTATGTAGTCGCGCCGCCTGTAACAGTCCAGATCGTCCCAATTCTCGGGAAGCAGTCGTTCAAGGTATTCCTCAACCAAACCTTGACGCTCATCTACTTCCATTGCTTCTTTCTGTGCTACTTCGGCATCCTGTATCAAATCGCCTTCAAGATACAACTTTTCTCCGCTTTCGTAGATTGCCTTCGCTTCCGCCCATATCTGATCGCATTCATACTCGGAGAAGTTCCATGTTTTTACTTGTTCTTCCTGATGCACCTTTACAATCAAGAACCGACGGTTTCCCGTGATGTCGCGCAGGTATCCGCGTTCTCCGTTGACTGAACCGATGATAATACACTGCCTTGGGTGGCTTTCCACTACTTTACCGTAACTGGGACGATACTTATCGTCTGCTGTGGAGATGAACGCTTTTACCTTTTCGATGTCAGCCTTCTTCATTCCGGCAAACTCTGGTATTTCAACGACCCAGAATCCTTGTAGTTTCTCCGCACCGGATTTATCATCCATATCGGTGAGTGAGAGTGTTTCTGAATAATACTCATCCCCCACGAGATCTTTAAAGAGTGTGGATTTACCGATACCTTGTGCGCCATCGAACACTAATACACAGTCAAACTTCGTACCTGGTTTATATATCCTTGCAACCGCTGCCGCAAAAGTCTTCCTGGTGACCGTCCGAACATAGGGAGTATCCTCCGCTTGCAGACAACGGATCAGCAGAGTACCGACTCGTTCTGTACCATCCCATGTAGGTAAGCTGTTGAGATACTCCCGAATAGGATGGAAGCGTCGTTTATCAGCAGCGTACTTGATGGCGTTATCTGCTTTGGTCGGTGAGTATAGACCATAAATATGGCTTAAGTAACCGTAAACCCCGACCTCGTCCGATTTCGACCATCCGCGTTTGATATGTTCCCACGGTACTTCGTTCCGGATATCAAGCGTATCCCGAAGTTCATTGTACGCCACATTTTTCATAACATCATCATTCATAGCGATGACAACATAATTTTCATAGATATCACAGATCTCACCGCTTTTTTCGAGTTCAAGCGAGAGCTGCCATTTCTTATCCCCTTCTACAGGAGAAGTAAAATCCTCACCCGCTTGTTCCAGACGTTTTTCGGCGAGCCAAGCTTTGACTGCATCATCCTTACCGGTTTCATCAAGCATTGCTTTTACGCTTTCCTTTTCGTCCAGATGTCCGAAGCGATGGATACGCATTAGATCAAAAGCGTTCAACAACTGCCCATAAGCGGGGTCGCTTGCATGATTGGAGTATACAAACTTATCATCATACACGATCACACCCGCCGTGCTGTCGGCTGGTATGTAACCATATCGACCTCCGACAGCGGGTTCGTATATATCAGTGAGTTTTGTTTCTATAAATTTTTGTATTGGAAAGTAGACATTATTAAATGCGCCGATAATACCATTCTTAGTAAGTGGATCTGCTTGACGCTTAATTTCCCGTTGTACCAATGTCCCCTCACGCTTTGTTGTCGGGAGCATCGTGCAATCATACCAGTTGGGGTACTTGGAAAGGAACTCGTCGGGGTCAAGCCATTCGCCTTCAAACCGGCTGCAGTAATATTCTCCATCGATTGAGCAGGACGGCCAGTACATCAACTGGTGCGAGATATATGAACAAGGGTCGAACTGGTCTATACCGTATTCGTTTGCGACATACCGTGAAATAGCAGCAAATTCCTCCGGTGAAATATTGCGAGTCAGTGGAATCAATATTCGGTATCTTGGTGCGTCGGGAGTATGGCTGTGGGTACTGTAAACAAAGCACTCATAACGGTGAACAGTTGTAAACTTTACAATAAAGTCTTTTTCAGCTTCATCTGCATCCAGTTTCAGCATCGAGAGGTAAGCGACCGTATCGCTTTTTCGCCTACCTCCGTGGAGATGTCCGGTAACGAACCCACCCACATCTTTGATATCGTCACGCTTGGTTTTCGAAAGCTTGGCATACTCCGCATTGGTCTCTATTGTACGCTTCGGTACTTTGAGCTGTTCACAGAGTTCCTCCCATCCGGTTTCTTTGTTTACCCATTTCTTTGCGTACCGGCTGTTGCCGATGGAAATCGGTAATTTATGCATGGGATACCACCTCGCATTTGTTATTAAAGTACCTGATGGTTATTCCTCGTTTTCGAGCTTTGGCGATTTCACGCGACATACCGTCACTAACGGTATCGCCAAAAGCCCATAATTCATCGCATTTATTAAGCAGTATCAGTGCAAAACGAAGCCCCAGTTCACGTTGTACTTTATCACTATCGTCCATGAACTGCGGATAGTGAAGGTGCGGTGCTAGGGGGATCGCTCCCCTGCTGACCGCGAACCTGCAATAGTCCCGTGCTTTCTCTGTGTTGTATTCGGTTTCACTGGAATAAGGAGAAGCGATGTAGACGAGGGGCATATAGTTCTTTGTAACCTTTTCCTCACGGGTTACATTGGCAAGTGCGATTCCTGCTGTCGTATCAAGATATCCTTCTATGTTTTTCATTTCCACTGTCTTAACCCTCATCAATACCGATTGCCATTTTCGCTAGAGCGTTACCAAATTCGTTGTATTCTTCGGGACGCAAGTCTTCTAAGGAATTAATATGGAACGAGTCGTAAAGGTATTGGATTTCTTCTCCATAACCGGAGCGAACCAGGATGTTTTCAAGCCAAACAATACCATCGTAGATAATTGGCACTATAACTTCATCGGTCACTTTTTTTGTTGTGCATCGGGAGCAAATAAAACTTGTTGAAAACAGATCGCTTTCACCATCAGAAAGAATTTCCACAAGATCAACAGGGAGTTCGCACTCGCATTTTTGGCATCTTGTGAATACGTTTTCATCAGTTATTTCCGTCTTGACTGTTCCGCCGCCCAGCAGTTTTGATTTTATGTAGAACATTTTCTACCTCCGTAATCATGATAGGTAGTATCACCTTCGTTAACTACAGGACAACCAAGATATAAAATCCGTAGTGTAAGTTTTATGATTTTTGATAGAATTTGCACTCGTAGCCGTCTGCACGGAGTAAAAGACCCTCTGCCCAAGGAGGAGTGCAACTCATTTGTTCGCAGAGTGCTTCTATAGATATTTGAGGGTCAGCTTCGATAACAATTTCATCGTGGATATGCATAACGATGTTGTAATTGCAAAATGTCTGCATTGCGTAACAAAGGATATCCCGTGAAATTGCTTGTACAATGTTTTCCACGAACTTGGGTCCGTAGCTCTCGATTCGTTCCCATTTCTTCGTACCGCCAACACCCATATAGGTCACACAGTCGGATCCGAATTGATTGGTGCCTATTTTCGGTTTTATATAAGAGAGCTGTCTACCGGATGGTAAAGTTATAAAGAGAATCCCACTCTGATAGCTGAATTCAATGTCGTGTGTTTTGATAGATTCCTTTTTCCGAACTGCTGTCATAACCGCTTTGTCCACATCCCACCAGAGCCGGACAATATTCGGGTTCGCCGATCGCCAGGCTGTGACGAGTGGCTGTAGTTCGTCTTCCGACAATCCCATATCAAGCGCTCCCATTACTTTCAACGCGCCTACCGATCCTCCGTAACCAAGAGCCAGTTCTGCGATTTTACCTTTTTGTCTTAATAAGGAACCTTTGATAATTTCATCTATTGGTACTTTGAACATCTGGCTTGCAGATGCTTCGTAAATCTTGCCGTGAGTGGCAAAAACATCATTTCGCCATTGTTCACCTGCTAACCAAGCGATAACTCTCGCTTCAATCGCAGAAAAGTCTGCGACCACCAGTTTACAACCTTCTTTCGGTACAAAAGTGGTACGGATTAGTTCTGACAATACTTCCGGTACGGAGTCGTAAAGCATATCTAATGCATCGAAGTCTCCGCGTTTTACCAGTTCCCGAGCCGACTCAAGATCGGGCATATGGTTCTGAGGAAGATTCTGTGGTTGCAGTAGTCTGCCGCTCCATCTACCAGTTCGATTTGCTCCATAAAATTGGAATAATCCGCGCACACGGTTATCGGCACAAGCGCATTGCTCCATGACTTGATACTTTTTGACGGATGATTTTGCCAATGACTGTCGTAAAGACAATACTTCTCCGAGCGGTTTTGGAGCGTCCTTTAATAATTCAACGACCGCTTTTTTACCCAGGGATTCGGTCTCAAGTCCATTATCAGAGAGCCACTCTTTCATTTGTGCTACAGAGTTGGGGTTTTCGAGATCTGTGATTTCACGCATCAAGTGCATCAGTTCCGCTTTTGAACGGGTATCGGCTTCGATTGCATGATGTACCAAGTCCATATCAAGCTTTACTCCACGGTCGTTAATTTCCTGGTCAAGTCGATAATCCGCCCATACATTGTCTGGTACGGGAAACTTAGCGAGCTTATTTTGGATGGACATCTCCGCTTCCACATCACGACGGTTATATGTTTTGAACATTTCCCATTTATCGGGAGCATGGATAGGTAGATTACGTGCTCGCTGACCGTTGGCAGCGGTGGGTTTACAGGGCGAACAGAAATAACGGATGAGTTCCTTCCCTTCTGTCAGCTTCTGTTTCTCAAGCCCTAATGCGGCACCCACGTTTTCAAGCGAGAGCGGAAGTCCCATATATGCCGACCATACCATAGAACAACGCCACGACTTAGGGCTCAGGTATTTCAATTCATTTTTTCCGAGCAAATCTCTTAGATAACGGGACAAGCAGATTCTCTCAAAATTAGCATTAAAAGCCCATTTCAAAACATTATCATCGGTTAGAACGTTGAGGATTTCTGAAGGTATACTTTCGCCCCTTGCAAAGTCGACAACTTGAACCTCATTTCCGTCTACCGAGTAGCCGAAAAGCAATATCTCAAAGTCAGCCGATTCGCAGTATTTATATAAACCACACTTTGCGAGGTCGGCAGACGAGTATGTTTCTAAATCTATTGAAATTTGTTTAATAACCATCAGGATCACTTCCCTCCCTTAAAACAAGTAAAATATATTTAATCAATAGAGAAGATGGGTGACGCAATATTGATCACGCCACCCATCTTCTTAGTTTTGTTTAGGCGAGAAAGTCGTCGTCAGCATTAAATCCGTCATCAAAATCGTCTTCAGGTTTACTGCGACCACCAAGAGGTTCTCCATCTTTCACCTTTTGGAGGCTCTGAAGTCCACAAGCGATTCCTTTGCTACCCGAACTGTTAAAAGCATAGAATGAGAGACAGACACGGGCATATACACCGGAATAAATCTCCTTGGTATCATAGATAGGTTCACGATTAATATCCACTACACCCGGAGCGGTATTGCTGTTCGCGTTTACGAACCAGTGACCTTTATATGCTTCGTCATCCGGTCTTTCGATATCACCATCACGCAGCGGAGTCTTAAGAGAAGCGAGTGGAGGTACGAACTTGCCATTACCTTTGAGTTTGCTTTCTCCCTCTTCGTATGCCGCCTGGACAGCAGCTTTGATCCTCTGTACAGTTACCGTATCAGACTTAGGAATAAGTACACTGGCGGAATACTTGGGAGTACCACCGTTTATACTCTTTGCGGTCCAGATGTTTGCATAACTGAGACGGACCACACCCGTCTTAATTTTCGTGGGGTTTTCTACTTTCTGATTGTTGTTTGTCATTATACTTCCTCCTGATTTTCAATAAGGTCAGCGAAGTCATCCGCTGCCGTGTTAATGTTGATTTCCTGCCTTTTGTCCGATTGGGAAACAAGAGTCGGTTTTCCTAAGGGTTTTTCGATAAATCCGCCGAGAACTTCCTCAAACCGCTTTTTACCGAGCAGAGCAGTCATAGCGGTGATACCGAGGACTTTGTGTTCATACGGATCAAGTCCGATTTCATTGACAGCCTCTGCAACAGCGGTTTCATCAGTGTATTTACGAATGCTCCTTCCTTCAACTATCTTCCAACCGTTGAACTTCACACCTTTGAGTGCTTCCGTCAGAGCGTAGTCCTTTACATCCGATGCCCACGAGACCAGTTCGTCGATTTTGCCGAGTATAACCGTTATTTCGTCGTTTTCAAGTAACGGGGGTTCTGTAAAGTCATAAGATGCGAGAGCGAGGTTTTCTTTCGCACGTTCTCGGCACTCAGCTTTCGCTTTGCAAAACTGGCAGTGCTCCCCCGCCTTATATGTACCTTCACCGTTCCATGCCAGTTCAGCTGCAGGTTTTAGAGTTTCCTCCGCCCAGTTTTCAATGTCTTCCTTGAAGACTTCCCAAGTAGAACAGTTTCCGAGCCGTGGTTGGAAAATACTCATTCGTACAACTTTAATGTCATATAAGTATCCGAACATCTCCAAAGCTCCGAGTGCGTATATCCGTAGTTGATCGTTGTTCTCTGCATCTACTTTCACACCGCGTCCGTATTTTAAATCAATGATGTGAAGCACTCCATTCGAGATAATCAATGCGTCGCAGGTTCCTTTGCATTCAGGTACATAACGAGAGCAATCGACTTTTTGTTCAATGTAGATCTTCGGTTCAGTCAGTGCTTTAATTTGCTCCATCACAAATGCAACATAATTATCTGTGTGTTCATCCATTTCAGCATCATCGCAACCAAGTAAATTATTGCTTATTCCAAGATGGTATCTCAGTTTTGCTTCCGCTATACTGTGTGCCAAGGTTCCTTCGCTGGCATAAGCCGAACCCTGGTCTTGGTAGTTTTCCGTCAGCCGCGCGGAAGGAGTGCATTGAATCCATCTGTGACTTGCCGACGGTGAAAGCAGGGAGTGTGCTTTACCGTCACTCATTTCAGTTCCTCCGCTTCTTTAATAAGGGTTGCGTAAGCGGATGAGTCTACTTCTGACAGCTTGCTTACACCGTGTTTCTTAATGAGAGCCTGTACTGCTTCATTGAAACCGTGTGATGCTTTATCCGCGAGAATGCCGCGCACTACCTCAAGAGTAGGAGCTTTGGGGTTCACAGGTTCGGGTATATGTGCTTCATTCAGTGGCTTGGGCTCCTTGGAATCTACCTCACTGCTGTGTTGCTTGATTTCTTCTGCAATTGCTACGATACTAGCCGCCAAATTGGCAAGGTCGTTACTTATTTTCTGCGCTTTGTCGGGTGTCATAATACTTACCTCCTCTCGGTTTTTCTACATATCGCTGTTGCTGCACCGTCAGCTTTTTCGAAAGACGCTTGCTTACAATGCTGATCGCCGTCAGAACATCGATAAGCTCCTCATTTTGTTCTCTTCGGACTTTTTCTTTTGTTTGTATATGGTTTGCTCCTTTCCGATTTTCTAAGGATTTTTGTTCCCTCACTACCTATTGGACAGTGAAAGAACAAATCCGTAGTGAAAGTTTCAGTGCTTTTCAAAAAAGTCGCAGAGTGCTTTATCAGAGCGGAGTTTAGCAAACAACCGTTGTTCCCGATAACGTACACCGTCAAGTGTTAAGTTGTATCGATCAGCGATGGCTTGCTTCTTTACTTTTGTTTTCAGAAATTCCCAGAGTTCACGGTCTTCCGGTGAAAGCTTGTCTAAAATAGAGATAAGAGCAGCAAGCAGAGCTTTATCTTCGATAATCGTAGTGATGTCAGCAGATTCGTCTGCAGGATCGAACTTGCTTATACGACCATTATTTTCATCGGTATAGGTCTTGTCCAGCTCAACAGTTCGGTTTTCTCTTCGATTGCAATGATCGCAGTCTTGATTACATTTATTCGTGTTCTTCCATACGCATTGAGATTTATGTACCTGATAGCGCTCCTCAGACTTGAGATCGGCAGCGTTTCGTTTACCGATATCATCGCCCATCTTGTTTCGAGAAAGCCTGATAGCATAACCTGCTTCTGGATCGTAATACCACCGTTGCCTGAACGGGTTATCTTCTGTCGGTTCTTCAGGTGGTGCAAAGCATTCGCGGCGGCTGGTTTTGATGCTGTTGCCGTCCGACAGCATGGTGTAATACTCTGGGTAGTAAAGTGATTGATAATTTTTCATAATTCGGCTCCTTTGAATTTCATGATTTTGAAATCCGCCGGAGTCGTTAAATCCGCCATAAACAGAAGAAGACGACAGGAGGCTCAGTTATCCTGATAGATAGCTAAGCCCGCACTGTCGTCTTGCGCTCTGGCGGATTTATTTTAAATATGTAAAATTACGTTTCAGTAGATGTAGGGATGTTAGTTATTTTTAAAGTTCCGTCTGAGTTAGCGGTGATTCTGGTGATGCAGTCTTTCTGCTTTATTTCTACGATACGCTTGTCCTTACTGACATCACAGACTCGCTTTCCATTGATGTTACGATACTCTTCCATGTTTTTTCTTCCTTTCTGAAAATTTATACAATATTGTTATAGAAAAATGGTAATGTTGGTGATTTCAATCAACTGTAATTTACAACTGACCTGTACTTCTTTTCTTGCTTTCGTTGTGTAAATTTTAGAAGATAGAGTACCAGCCAAATAGATGTGTAAAAATGTTTTAATATTTTAAATTTCTGTTTGGGGATAAAAAAAGAGCCCGACCAGTATGAAATCCTACAAGGCACACTTCGTGCCTGTGTAAAAACCTCATACCGGCCGGACTCACTTGGTCTGGCTCAAATATAAGCAGTTTCAGTTGTTTAATACCGGTGAGCCGCTACATTCTTGAAGTGGTGCGGCGCCTACGCGTTTTCTGTATTAGCAACAGCTGATACCAAATATTCAAATGATATGTCTTCAGTGACTTTGTTTCCGGGCTTTTTTATTCGTATTGCTTTACGGCTGTCACCAATGTCTATGACTTCTCCAATCGGAATATGATACTTCGGAGTATATAGCATCTTCATTTTTCTGTCGGTTTTAGCCGCCTTTAGTTCCTGCATCTAACATCAACCCTCCATGACCATTATCATTATTCATCTTCAATTCTTCATATTTCTCTTAATTTTACGTTCAACTTCATGCTGATGGGTTAGTCAGCTTTTCTTCTTATTTATCCGATTTTACGGTAGCCATTCCACAGATCATGCGATCACCAAGAAACCATGTGCTGATTTTAAAGCCCTTCTTCGATAGCCAATACACATGTAATGCTTTGCAATCCTTGCAATAGTGAATCTTGGGAAATTTTCGAATGGTAGCTCTGATTTCTTTGCCGCAGCAAATGCTATAATTATACATCATCTGTTTCCTCCTTATGTCCCAACCTCCGTTAGCGGTCTGTTATTGAAATTCTGTACGACTTGACTTGTCGTGTAAGCTTGTACCTCTTCTGTGTTTTAAAGTTCATACTTTTATGATCTCCTGTCAATGCTCGCATTCCATATAGCCATCAAACCTCCTTTTACAAAATTCATTTTTGATGTTAATTTATTATATATCCGAACATATGTTCTGTCAATGGGTAAAATTAAATTTATTATACTTTTAATTTTAGTGGCACAATTTTGTTACGGTTGTTTCGGGTATGAAAAAACCCCAACAACTGATGTGCTGTCGGAGCTTTGTTTTAATGCTTATCGTGTTTATTACGTACTTCTTTTGAGATTACTAGAGTCGAGATAGTTTACCCGCTATTTTTTATATTTAAGCTTATCTTGACATTTTAATAATTGCATATTTTTCATTCATCAGAACATTTAATGTAAAAATCATCTCATAACATACCGCATTCTACAGCTTTTTTTGATTGTGTAAAATAAATTGTTGAGAATTATTAATGTAAATAAGTGTTAAATTATGGAGAGACATCCATGTTCTCAAATTTGAGAGCAAGGATCTTTATTATTTATCAAATTTTAGAATAATAATTGACATATTCTAAATTATTATTTATAATAATGTCGAATGCGTAATTAATTTAAATGACTATTTATTAAAATTTGGACAAATCATTTCGACCAACACACTGACGAATTTAATGACGAAATAGAATTTGATAATATACGAAATATTATCGGTGATCTGCTAGTTTTACCAAAGAGTTTTGACGCTTCATTTGAGAATGAATCCTACACTACTTGATAAGAAAAATTAAAACAATCCTGACTTTCTTCATTTTAAATGAATAAGATACTTTTAATCGTTCATCAATAAGTGACCATTCTGAATTATATGAGAATTTATTACTTTGTAATGGAATACCCAAAATTAGGAGACATATGGAAATTATTACTTGATGTAGATTTTTCCATAATAACAAGATAATATTATAGCAATAATTAGCAATTCGCCCAATGGTGAGGTAGTACTAATAATGAGAATGTCGGTTTCGTTCCAAACTAGTTATACTGCAGAAACATTGATTACACTTTATCTAGCTAAAAAAAAGAGTAACAGGAGGAATATTATGGCACGAATGAATGAAGGAAAAGAAACTTGGCATAGATTATTAGAATGGGATAGAGGCCAAGCACCGGCCGAAAGGCTTGCTGCCATTTTATTGCATTATGATGGCTTTCAGAATATTGATCCCTCGCATCCTTTGGGAGGGAAAGATGGAAAAAAAGATATTGTTATCCTTGAAAAAGATAGCAAATGGATTGCTGGAGTATATTTTCCTCGAGGACAAAAATCTTTCAAAAATATAAAAGATAAATTTAAAGATGACTTCGCCGGTGTAATTGCAAATAATGCATCGGGATTCGTATTCATTACGAATCAAGAGTTAAGGTTGGTTGAACGCCAAGAATTGTGTGAAATCGATACAACCATTAATATTGTCATTTATCATTTAGAACGCATTGCAACTATGCTTAATACGCCGGTTAATTATGGCGTTCGGCTTGAATTTCTTGATATTGAAATGACGAAAGAGGAGCAGCTATCATTTTTTGCTGGAATAAGTGCTTTACCTATTGCTCAAAAGAAGTCCGAACTCTCTTTAAGGGGAATATTAGAGAATAAACCAGCTCCTGATGCACACTCATATACGAAAAAATGGACAGATTCAGAGTTCATGGAAAACAAAGAGCAAAAAATCAATGAAATATATGAACAAGTAGCAGCAATAGTAATTCCTAAAAAATGTGTTCCTGAACTCTTAGAAGTGCAAGAACCAGAGAAACCGGATAACGATGCTGCTCTGTTGAAATATGTATCGGATAAAGAAATCACAGCATTCAAAGAATGTATAAAAAAAATAAGTCTATCAGGAATGTTTACTGTCGAAGATGCTGAAATAAAGCCTGAAGTACAAAAAATAATCATTGACTACTGTGAAAAGCAAGAGCTTCCAATATCTGATGATTTCTTTCTACTGGGGAATCTCAAAATAAATGTTTCAACAATGCGGTTAACCTTTGGCAATTCTAAACCATCACTTGAAGGTACTGATGAAGAACAAATGAAGTATAATTTGATTATGGATTTGTACTGGGAAATTGACGAGTATAATGAATATTATGATTATTTCTCTGCTCTCCAAGAGAACCATTATGTAAAATGTATAATAAGTAATACTGGAACTTCATTCGATGAGGATATTGATGTAAAATTGATATTTCCTAAAGGATGTATATGTAATTCAAAAAACTTGCCGATTCCTGGTTATTCATTCATAAAAATGTATAATAAAAACTCGTTAGAAGAAAAACTTTTTATGACGGAGCCTCTCGTTGATGTTGATAGTTATTCAAATTATCCGTCATCTTCGAACTATCATATAACAGACATAGATATGGCTATTTTGATGAACTCAGCATCAGAAAGGTATGCGGAATATAGGGATACTTATAATGATGCGATAGAACAATTATTTTGCTATACCACATTTTCTGATGAACAATACGATATTCTTTCTTTTAACATACCTTACTTAAAGCAGAATACAAACATGAGCCTGCCTACGGTTCTTGTGTTTCACAATTTGCCAAAGTCGATAAGGTTTGAGATGCGGTCTAAACATCATTCAGATGTTGTAAAAGGCTTTATCAAGATAATAGAACACAACTAATAACTCTTGTTTTTGCAAAGTGCTTTTTCAGTTTCGGAAGCTATAGATTTTCGGTTTAATGATTATCGTAGCCTACCGTCCTCTCTTTTGGAAGAAGTGCGAGGAAAAAGCAATTATAATATTAGCAAAGTCCATTTTTTGCTTGTTACAGAAGCGGATGTAGATTTGCAATTTTCTTCAATAACTCCGACAGCCAGAGAACTTGAATCTCATGTTTGGAACAAATATTATAAACGTCTGTTCAATAGTAAGGTAGTTGCTTATCATTGGAAATTCAAGAGCGATAATAATGATAAATTTATTGAAAACTGTATAATGTTTGTTAAAACTAAAATACATAAGTGCAATGTTTTAACAATTCTGATATATATTTTAATTGCAGGATTATTAGCAATATTATTCAACTATATTTCCCATCTTTTGTTTTGAGGTGATTTTTTATGAGAGCTTTACTTGACACTAATATTGTCATACATAGAGAAAACACTAAAGCTACAAGCCAAACGATTGGTCAGCTTTTTTATTGGTTAGACAAACTGCATTATGAAAAAATGATTCATCCTTACACTATTAACGAATTAAGAAAGTACAGTGATCCTCAAATGCAGGCGTTGTACGATTCTAAAATTGCAGCTTATACGGAAATGAAGAATGTTGCAGTTCAGACGAGTGACTTTATAAATAAGTTGCATGATTGTCCCAAAACAGATAATGATCGTATTGATAATCAACTTCTATTCGAGGTGTTTTGCGGAAGAATTGATATTTTAATTACCGAAGACCGCAAAATGCGCAAAAAAGCCGAACATCTGGGAATTAATAATAAGGTTTTCTCGATAAATACTTTCATAGCAAAATGTACAAATGATAATCCTGAATTAATTAACTATAGAGCGTTATCAGTTAAGAAAACGACCTTTGGAGCAGTAAATATTAATGATAGCTTTTTTGAAACATTTAAAGGCCCATATCAAGGCTTTGAGAATTGGTTTGCAAAAAAATGCGATGAAGAAGCTTATATTTGTAAAAGTGAGACGAATAAGATATTGGGCTTTTTATACTTAAAGGTTGAAGGCCCGGATGAAAACTATTCTGAAATCTCTCCTTCTTTTTTGCCGAAGCGTCGACTTAAAGTGGGAACATTTAAAATCGAATCCACCGGCTTCAGATTGGGCGAAAGATTTATTAAAATAATTTTTGATAATGCCATTGCACAAAAAGTTTATGAGATATATGTGACTTTATTTACTGATAGACAAGAACTAATGGCGTTATATGAATTGTTAAAGCGTTGGGGCTTCTATGAATATGGAACCAAAACATCTAATGGAAAAGCTGAAGTTGTTTTAGTCAAGAAAATGAATTGTTATGATAGTAGTCTATCAATAAAACAAAACTTTCCGAACCTTAACTATAATCGCAAAAAGTTTTATTTACCTATTGAGGCAAAATATCATACTTTTTTATTGCCGGATTCAAAGTTAAACACTGAAAATGAAATTGACTTTTTAGGAGAAACTCCACAGAAATATGCTTTACAGAAAGTATACATATCTTTTTCTTACAAGCGAGATATGTCTCCCGGTGATTTTCTTGTGCTGTACAGAAAAGGGGTTACTCCTGGTAGAAAAGGCTACGAATCCGTCCTTACAACAGTAGCGGTGATTGATGAAGTAAAATACAATTTTATAAACAAAAGTGATTTTCTTCAATACTGCGAAAATAGAACTGTATTTTCAAAAGAAGATTTGAATTACTTTTGGGATAGTAAACAAGGAAAGTTGCTTGTTGTAAAATTTATATTTATTAAGAACCTAACCAAAAGACTTATTCTTAAGGATCTGTGGGACATGAATATAGTACCATTTCCTTCAGGACCGAGACCGTTTGACACGATGTCAGATTCAGAATTTGATGAAATCATTAGACATTCACAGACCGATATTTATATGTGAAAGGAATATTTCTTTGAGTATTATATTGTTATCAATTAAGCCAGAGTATTCTGATCGTATTTTTTCTGGTGAAAAAAAATACGAATTTAGAAAGCACTTGGCAAACAAAAAAATAAGCAAAATTGTTGTATACTCATCTTCTCCTGTACAGAAAGTAATCGGAGAGGTGGAAGTTATTAGCACTTTAGCAATGAAGCCGTCGCCACTTTGGGAATTAACCAAAAAAGAAGCTGGGATATCTCGTGAAAAATTTCGAAAATACTTTTCTGGTTGTAAAATGGCTTTCGCATATAAATTAGGAGAAACAAAGTTATATGATAGTCCCAAATCTTTATCTGAATATGGAATTAAAAATGCTCCGCAGTCATTTGTTTATTTACAAGAGAGGTAAATAAAAGTGACTCATTATTTCTAAGATACGACGATAGATTTTAAAGATGCCTTGGTAACAAACTTCTGGAGAGATAATAAAAAACAATATAATTTATGACATATTAAAAGTTAATTATTGCAACATATGTTATATAATCCCGTTCTTGTAATCCGAGAGTGGGATTTGTTCTTAATTATACCCATATCAAATCGTATCTGTTCAATATTTTAATAGTAAGAGTACCCTCGGCAAGCTGTTTTCTATGTTTGCCGGTAATTTTGTAGGGTATTGTCATTTTCATGTAAAAATCCTCCGTTATTTTAATCTTCTTGAAAGGCTGTCGCATTTTATGACGCCCTTTACTCCTCGTTTCTGGTAGGTATATATTGGTTCAAAAGGTATAGAATAGCAAGTTTATTCTAGAAAACAAATCTGACAATTTTTTGGTAACAAATGTGTAAAATATTTACAAAATCTTGCGAAACTCAAAATTTCATGATATAATATGAAGAATTATAAAGACAGATGGCACATCTACATTAGAAATTATGTTTGTTTTTTTGAACTGTGTAAAAGTTACGCCAGGATGAGCCAGTCATACTGAATGTGCTGGATAAGGCATGTAAAACGCTGGATGTCAACTATGGGGACATCGTTGACTATATTTCGATGAAAATAGTGAGGTTACAAAATGAACAGAGAATTAGTTAAAGACTACATTGATAAGCAACCGTTAAAAGTTGTTGACAGCATATATTTAGGTCGGAGTAAAATTCAGTATAGAGGAATTGTCCAAGGCCAGACGATCAATGAGATCAAGGGCGATGAAGAGATGTCTCGCGCTTTCTTACTCACAAAGCTTGTGAATGAGCTTGGCTATGCGGATGATCGTATTGAGATTGAGCACGAGTATACTGCAGGACGTCCGCATACAAACACAAGTCGCATTGATATCATTGTTCGTGATGCGGCCGGCGATGCCTTCCTTTTCATTGAGTGCAAATCCCCGGACGCATATGCCTCTGATGATAAAGACCAGATTATAGAAGAACAGCTTTTCAAAGTTGCTGGCATGGAGCGCACGGAGGGGCATAAAGTACGTTATCTTGTGCTGTACACTACTGGAGAAGTCGGCGATAAAGTTGTCGATGAATGTATGATAATTGATACAGAGAAGTTCCCTACATTTTCTGATTGGGAAATCTCGCGCGACTTTACAAATACGCTTCCGGCAAGATATGGAAAAGCACAAAAAATACCGTATGTTAAAGCGTCTGATAAAGATCTAGAAAAAGACTTTACAAATGAGATGCTAACGCAGTTACAGACTGACTTGCATAATGTTTTATGGGGCGGCGGTGGTACTGATGATAACGAAGTGTTTTCATCCCTCACAAATCTAATTCTTGCGAAAATCCAAGATGAGGATGAGAAGGAAGACGGCGATACATATGATTTTCAATCCATGGCCTTTGCTAAAGATGGTGATGAAGAATTTGAGTCAAACGAACAACTTTTTGAACGTATTAATGAGCTTTATCGCCGTGCACTTAAATCAAAGTTATATATACTTGATGAAACCGAGATAAACAAGTCATATGTAATTGACAGTAAAAAATTCTCGCTTTCAAAGTTGAAATATGCAGTTCAAAAACTTGAAGGTTTGTCTTTTGTTGATGGAAAAAACAGCTTGAGTGGAAAAGACATTCTTGGTGACTTTTTTGAAGGAATAATTCGAAACGGCTTCAAACAAAGCAAAGGACAGTTCTTTACCCATATCAATATTGTTCGTTTTATGCTTTGGGCGCTACAAGTAGATAAACTTGCTATTAAACGCATCAAGGAAGATAAGGAAATTCCATATATGATAGACCCATCTGCTGGTAGTGGTACGTTCCTTATTGAATATATGAAATTCATTACAAAGAACATGAAGTATCATAACCGGAACGCAGATGGTTATAATGCTGACCTTGGCACTACTCGGGCCGTAAAAGATAAAGTGCTGTCTGATTGGTTTTATCCGGATAATCGTGAGAACAAATGGGCACAGACCTATATTTATGGTTCTGAAATCAACTTCAATCTCGGTACGGCTACAAAGGTTAATATGATTCTCCATGGAGACGGGTCAACCAATATTTTCGTAAAAGACGGTTTGCTCCCATTTGTAAAATATGAAAAAGAGACTGCGCCTAACGCTATGAAAGGAAGCGAATCAGACCCACTCTATCAAGATTTAGATGTCAATGGGCAATTCGACCTTATTTTAACCAATCCTCCATTCAGCGTTGAACTTGATAATGACACCAAGAAAACAGTCAAGAAAGACTTCATGTTTGGAGAAAAGAAAAACTCCGAAAATCTGTTCATTGAGCGTTGGTATCAGCTTCTCCGTGAGAATGGACGTCTGGCTGCGGTTCTACCAGAAAGTGTGTATGATACTACAGAAAATAAGTATATCCGCTTGTTCTTGTATAAGTATTTTATCATCAAAGCTGTAGTATCTCTACCTCAATTAGCATTTGAACCGTATACATCTACCAAAACGAGTATTCTCTTTGCTCAAAAGAAAACTAAAGAAGAAATTGATGCTTGGAATAAGACATGGGAAGAAGCATCGAGCGAATATGGTAAAGTGAAAACACGTACTGAAAACCTGCTTGCTGTCTTTGATGGGACAAAGCAGAAAAGTAAATTACCATCAATCAAGGATTTGACTCCTGAAGAAGAAACGGCTATCCTTAAGAAGTTGCTCAAAAATCATCTTTCAATCAGAGATGATGAGCTGGATTCAAAAGCACTGATAGCAAAGTATCATGCGGAAATTGTTGAAATGTGTACTATTGATAATGATACAAATGCTTCGTTCGGCCATGTCAATACATGGTGGGTGTTTAACGAAGTGGCAAGCCGTACTAACTATAGCGTGTTTATGGCAGAAGCGGATAATGTTGGCTATAAGCGAACAAAACGCGGAGAAAACCTAATGCCTAACGATTTATTCAGGACTGCGGGTAATAACATCATTGTTGATGATGGTAAGATTGAAACAATTCTGGATTTTATGAGAACTATTAATTGGAATTGAGGTGAGTATAATGCAGATAACTCAAACCTCTTTAATAAATTGTGCAAAAGATAGGTTTTTAAGGGCTGACCCCAAATACCATTATTCTATATCTAAAGGCTTAATGAACTTGTTTTCAACACCTGAAATGGAGAATATACGCCTATCAGATATATTAGAGGAGAATTATCATATCTGTCCTTATATTGAAGGACTTAAATACAAAGGAATTCCGACAGGAAGAGCATATATTGATGAAGACGGATATATCATCGATTGGCAGAATGTTACAGATGATGATCACCCTGGTCGATTGAAGTATTCAGTTTCATCGGAGAATATTTTGATATCGAGCTTAAAGTTAGCAAAGTCACCAGCGCTCCTTTTTGAGAATATTGATTTAGAAAACTATGTATTTTCAAACGGCTTCTACATTTTTAAAGTTAAAAATGGATGGAATAAAAAATTTGTTCTCTACTTGTTACGTTCTTCCAAGATTAAGAAGCTGCTTGATACCAACATATATCGCGGAATTGGCATTTCAGCATATAGATGTGATGATCTGTTAAAATGTGAAGTAAAGAATGCTCCCGTGAATGAACAGGACGCCTCTATGCAGAGAATAATCCCTATTGAAAAACGAATTGCTGACCTTAAACCTTCTATTAAGCCCGCACAAATGATTATCGATGATATTTTTGATGGAATAAAAAATTTGTTCTCTACTTGTTACGTTCTTCCAAGATTAAGAAGCTGCTTGATACCAACATATATCGCGGAATTGGCATTTCAGCATATAGATGTGATGATCTGTTAAAATGTGAAGTAAAGAATGCTCCCGTGAATGAACAGGACGCCTCTATGCAGAGAATAATCCCTATTGAAAAACGAATTGCTGACCTTAAACCTTCTATTAAGCCCGCACAAATGATTATCGATGATATTTTTGTTCGAGAATTTTCTTTTGACTACGCGACTTTTAAAACTCTCAGAAACGAACGCGTGTATTCGGCTTCCAATGCTGCATTCTCTAATAATCCTGATCTGCGATTCAGTGCAAAATTTCATCGCAAAGCCGGTGAGTTCGTAATGTCGCAGATTACCGATCTTACAGATAAGAAGATCAAGCATTTTCTTGCTGAGCCAATTGTACTCGGAGCAAGTGTTTCACTCAGAGATTATTCTGACGATGGTGAATTCTACTACATTTCAATGGCGACGATAAAAAATTGGTCATTCGATTCAGAAAGTGCAAGCATTGTATCTATAGATTATTCTTCTGCGAAACAAGCGAAAACTGTGCGTAAGGATGACATTATTTTGGCACGTTCTGGAGAAGGCACAATAGGTAAAGTTGCACTTATCCAAGACGAGGATATTCAAGGTATATTTGCCGACTTCACTATGCGTATCCGCTTGAAGGACTATAATCCGGAATTTGCATACTACTATTTTAGAACGTCATATTTTCAATATCTTATTGAAGTTTACAAGAAAGGTCTTGGTAACAACACCAACATATTTCCTATTGTTATTCAGGAATTCCCGATACTCGACATTTCTCTTGATGAGCAACAGCGGATTGTTGATGAGATTTATGCCTTAATTGAAACGCAAAATGTTACAAAGACTAAAATTGCAAAACTCCGCGCACAAATTGATACCATTATTGAAGAAACAATTATCGGAGATTAAGTCGTTTATGATGGAGGTTCTTTCATGCCGAATAACAGAAAAAACATAAATCTATTTCTTATGGACGGAGAACCTTCCGGTCGTTTGAAGTGCAGTCTTCTCAATTGGACTGGTGTTGGCTATAAAATTCCCCGGACTTATCTTGCCTCTTGCATTGACATTAAGTACTTGAAGCAAAGTGGTGTCTATTTCCTTTTTGGTACCGATCAAAATGAAGAACCTGTTGTTTACATTGGTCAGGCTGGAATACGCAAAAATAAAGAAGGTCTCCTCTATCGTGTAAAGGAACCTCACAACACAATTGATTATTGGACAGATGCCATCATGTTTACGACTACTAATGATTCCCTTGGCCCGACAGAAATCAGTTTTCTTGAAAATCGTTTTTGTAAAATGGCTATCATTGCAAGTCGGTATAACGTTAAAAATGCAAATGACCCTTCGCCTGGCAATCTCACCGAGGAAAAAGAAGCTGAAATGGAGGAATTTATCCAATACACTACGCTTTTAGTCGGTGTACTCGGCTTTAAAGTCTTTGAACCTTTAATCAAGCCAAATCCTTACATTGTAGCCGAACCTATATTATATTTTTCTTCGAAAAGCATTGAAGCAAAAGCGCAAAGAACGGATGAGGGATTTGTTGTACTAAAAGGTAGTCAACTAAATTCGGTAATTTCAAAGAGCTGTCCCCAGGGAACTATTGAGCTAAGAAAGAAGTATGTTACCATAATAAAAAATGGGATTGTTACAAAAGACGTTCTGTTTTCCAGCCCATCTGCTGCCGCTAAATTCATAGGTGGCTCAAGTTTAAGCGGAAATGAAATGTGGAAAACAGCTGATGGAACTCCACTTAAAGCGTTAAATAAATAGTTGTTTCTTTTCGTCCCTTATTACTACATATATTTAAATATCAACTAAACACCAAAGGCTTCGTTATAGTACCGAAATGTCCCGTAGTAGTGGGATTTCTACTGTATCTAAGTCTTTTTTCTCGAAATAAATCTCCGTGCCAAGTTCTTTCAACTTTCGAACTGTGGTAAGGCTGTCAACAATGTTCGAGCGAAACGACTGACCGATTTTGTAAGTATGAGGTCAATCTTACCGTCCAGAGCGTCCTGCACCATGCGGTTGAAACCGTCACGCTTTTTCATGTTGGTTTCGGTGATACCCTCATGATTGTAAACGCCGTAAGGACAATTTTCCAATGGCTAAATAATTGGTGTAAACTCTGTTTCAAACCGTAATTTGTCTTTGGTTATTTCGAATATGTTGTAGAGGTTACCATTTTCACGGCATAAGACTTCTGTTTGTTGTATGAACACCCATAGAAACGATCCTGTTTTCATTGTAAATTGTCTTTTTCTCTTATGTATTTTTTTGTTTATATAAAATCATGCCTTCTGTAAAATTAAAATATCTGGTCATATCTTCATAACTTTCACCATATTTACTTTTGGCGTATATGTCTGTTCTTGCCCATGCGTCATTATGTATTTCATCAGGTATTAATTGCTTTAATCCACTTGCTCTTGTCTTGATTTTATGAAGTCCCAATCTTAATTGCCACTTCATATTATTGGCACCATATAACCCTGTATTTTCAATTCGTTTATATTCAACAAAGTTTTCTTTTATACAATCTGCTGATTTCTCCCAACTCGAAAAAGGTGGTTCAGCATACCCAGCTTCATTGATAATGCTATCATAAAAAGAATGTATATCCTTTTGAGCTTCATTATATCTTAAATTTGCCGATTGTTGTTCTTCTGTATAACCTAAACTCCTTCCTCCCCCATATTGCAAAAAATAACCGTTCGGTTTTAATACACGTTTAATTTCTGCGATGACGAGTTCAGGGTGATTAACTTGATGAAGCATATCAACTGCAATAACAGCATCAACACTATTGTCTGTTAATTCAAGTTTATAGCCATTCATACGCACAAAAATTATTTTTTCCTGTGGTGTAATATGTTTTTGCGCTCTTTCTACGGCTTTTTCCAACATGAATTGTGATATATCTGCAGCGATTGCCGATACACCCGATAACGCAAATGAAATGGATGAGCCGCCCAATCCCGCACCTATATCAAGAACGATTTTACCATCACCAATAAATTCAGCGAGATAGTCAGAATTTCCGACACTATCGTTGTCTTTATTATAAACATAACCGGGTTCATAATTTTCACCTACTTTTTCATACCCCAACCATTTCAAGCCATTGCCCTTGACAGATATAGGGACATCATTTGTGAACTGATAAACTCCATTTAAAACAGGAATAGAATATCCACAGGAGCATTTTGAAGGTATAAAACCTTTTATAGTATTACCACACTCTGTACACTTAAAAATATGCATACTTAAGTCTCCTACTAAACATTTTTTATTTATTTAAAGAAACGCTACTTATTTCAATGAATCATGCGGTGTTCAATTTAATATCGTATCAAACCTTACTCATATTATACTTATTGGCATAGTAAATACAAGCAAAAGTTAGTTGCCTTTTCATAATAATAAGATCGAGGGTAACTCGTCGCTCTATGAGTACCTGGTTGTTGTTTGTATGTAACATTCGAAAGTCACCAAAATTCACAGCCCCTCCTCTTTTTTATCAATATATGCTTATGAAGTTGTTCCCGTTTGTTGGGTGAACACACTGTTCAAATCCATTATTTTCCCGTTTGTTGGGTGAACACCCTATGAGTTTCCGTTTGTTGAGTGCAAGGTAAAATCGACCTCCGCACCAGACAAACGGAACTTTTTATACACACTTGGCAAACGGGGAAAATAAAAAAAGCCGTCAAAAAGCCTTTATTTCAAGACTTTCTGACGGCTTTGTGTGCAAAAAGAAGCACCCAACCTTTGTATCAAAGATTGAGTGCTACTATGGTGCCGGTGGCGGGGGTCGAACCCGCACGGTATTGCTACCACTGGATTTTGAGTCCAGCACGTCTGCCAATTCCATCACACCGGCTAATATTTGTTTCGAAGTAAATTTGATTATAACATAATAAAACTGTTTTTGCAATAGTTTTTTCGGATTTCGAAGCATTGACTTTGCGCTGTAACTCTGTTATTATTGAAGCAGAAAAATTATTGACAGAAGGTTAAATTTTATGATCAGATTTGAAAGCGATTATCTTGAGGGCTGTCATCCGGAGATACTGAAATTGCTAAACGAAACCAATCTTGAGCAGACTATCGGCTACGGCGAGGACGAACACTGCGCCAACGCACGTAAACTCATAAAAAGCTATTGCAAAGACGACATTCTTGATGTGCATTTTCTGACAGGCGGTACTCAGGTCAATCTGACGCTGATTTCTGCTGCATTACGCACACACCAGGGAGTTATTACAGCTTTCACAGGCCATATATTTTCGCATGAAACCGGAGCGATTGAGGCTGTCGGACACAGGCTGCTGCCTGTTACTTCTCCTGACGGTAAAATTACTGCTGCTCAGATTGCAGAGCTTTGTGAAGCACATTACAGCGACTGCAACAGAGTTCACACAGTCCAACCCGGCATGGTTTACATCTCCAATCCCACCGAAAACGGCACTATATATCAAAAAAATGAGCTTGTCGGGATACGCAATGTCTGCAATCAATACAACTTGCTGTTATATATGGATGGTGCAAGGTTGGGTTACGGGCTGATGTCAGACGAAAACGATCTTACTTTGGAGGATATATCGAAGCTTTGCGATGCTTTCTACATCGGCGGAACAAAGGTCGGAGCATTGTTCGGCGAAGCGCTTGTCATCAGGAACGACAACCTAAAGCGGGATTTCAAATACATCCAGAAGCAGCATGGCGGTATGCTTGCAAAAGGCAGATTGCTTGGTATCCAGTTTGAAGTGCTGTTCACCAACGATCTGTATTTCAGGATATCCAAACATACGATACAACAAGCCAATATACTGCGTGATGCATTCAAAAATGCGGGATATCGATTTTTTTACAAATCCCCGACAAATCAACTGTTTCCGATAATACACAATGAGAAGTTTGAAAAGTTGTCCGAAAAATACAGCTTCAGCTTCTGGGGAAAAGTTGATGAAACCCATTCTGCTGTGCGTTTCTGTACAAGCTGGGCAACGAAAGCAGAAGATATTATTGCTCTTGTGGCGGATATATAATATTTCTTAATTTTACGGGAATATTATAATAAGCCCAAAAAGTTAGACATGGTATAATAAACACATGAATAACGAAAGGGGTGCAATTCAAATTCTACACTGCCTCTTTTTATTGCTTATATTAATTCAATTTAGAAACAGTATTAATTACTGTAACATATTCGCAAACCTTTGATATCTGTTCGATCTGCTCTGCTGTTATCCGCTCGCCGGAATGAACAATCGGAACTGCCGGGGGATATGCAGAGACCGAGAACGCAGTAATCCTGCCAATACTGTCTCTTACAGCAACAACTTCATGTTCTGAGAATGCGGCTTTTCTCGGCGACATTTCAAGTATTCGAGTTGTTTTTTCTGCAACCTCAAGTCTGTTTTGTTCGAAAGGCATAATTTCAATCATTTTAATTGCTTTTATCAGTTTGTTGAAATCTGCATCTGTATTCATCACCGAAGGAATCAACACAACGTGATTTGCATTGGTAAACTCACTGTATATATGCCGTGACTTAAATACTGAATCTATTTCTTTTGCGTTTCCTGCAATAATTGTTATCCTATAAGGATCCGTAACAAGTTCTAAATCATCATATAATAAACAGTTTTTTTTCTTCAGTTCAGCTTTGACCTTTTTTACATTTTGCAACAGCCTGTCAAGCATTTCGGGTTGTTTTTGCATATATTCAACCCCATATTCGAGCGATTGCGCGATAAGATATGACGGGCTTGTTGAAGCGAACAGTGTCATTGACTGCATAAACTCATTCCATATCTCGCTGTATCTGCCGCATAGATGTAAGAATGCGCCACCGGTTAACACAGGCAGGGTTTTATGTGCTGAATCAATAACGATGTCTGCTCCTAATTTAACCGGATGCAGCTCTCCGTCGTTATGGAACGCAAGGTGAGTGCCGTGTGCATTGTCACAGATTAGCGGTATGTTATATTTATTACAAAGCTGTGCCGCTTTTTTGACTTCATCAATATAAAGCCGGCCGTAATAATCTTCGCTTGTCATTATAACTGCAGAAGGACTATATTTAATAAACAAATCCTCACAGATTTCACTGTAATAAATCGGACTAATGTCGCACAGCGCAAAGGCATTTGATATTGATGTATGCACTTCGCCACAAAGTACTGTTTTACCCTTGGCAACAGTCATCAATGCTGTCTGGAGTGCAAGTGTTGCGCCACTGCAGGAAAACAAGGTCATATCCGCATTGAAAATACTTGCGGTATCTCGAAAAAGCTTTTTGTTGAACTCACTGCAAGCATAGATATTGACTGTTTCATCTGTTTCGGTAACATCGAATGTCGCAGCATTGTTTCTGAACAAGGACAGCCGTCCCTTGTGTCCTGGCATATGAAACCGGACGGGACGGCATAATATATATTCTTTGATTTTCTCAATCATTTGCATCGGTTATTTCAACCTCGTTTTTATTATAGAAGCAATTGAAAAATACCTTAGATTTGCTTTCAGTTTAAATCTGAAAGTTTTTTAATTTCAACACCGGTATAGAATCGTTTTAAAATATCAACATATGTATAATATACTCCATCTTCTTTTTTTGTTTTTGCAAGGTCATTTGCACCGAACTGGCTCATCCCGACGCCGTGTCCCCAGCCTTTCCCTTCAAAAACAAGTGAATCGGAAGCGAAGTTTGACGATTGCACTCCGCTTGCTGTAATGACATTCAACGAAGAAGGAGCGCCGACATATGTTTCCTGCCCGTCCTCTGTTATAACATTAACATTCTCTGTATAAGTAGTTTCATCAAAACCCGTAACAGCCATTGAATATGCATATTTGATAACAAAATTAGTGCTTGAATAATTATTATTTGTAACCTTACCAATACTGGATATTAACGAATACACCTTACTGCCGCCACTTAATGTTATTATTTTACCGTTATTATCCGTTGCTTTAACAGCAATAACATGGTCTGATCCTGTTTCAAGTGACGATATTTCAAAGGATTTCAATCCACTTAAAGTTGAAAAATTTGAATTAAATTTCAAAACATTATTATATAAATCAGAAAGAGAAATGGATATATTCCACTTCATATAATGAGTTTCTTCCGGAACTCTGACAGCTGCTAAATAAGGAGAAGTTGAACCGCCCCACATTGACTTAGCACTTACGGTTGAACCACCGCTTGAAGAATAGTATGTAGCATCCGCTACTTTCCCATTATAAACAATAATTTCACCTTTTGTTGCATCCACAGCCTGATCCGTTTTGCTTGTTCTCTTTTTAGATCCTTCATATGCCTGGCAGTCTGTTGTGCTACAGAAATTAAATCCTTGACTGCTGTGTTTACTAATATTTCTAATAGACCATGAACGAGCAGCAATTGCTTGTGCTTTTAGAGCTTCTGTTGCGAAATATGAAGGCATTTCTGCCGGCACTACACATTTTAAATAATCTTCAAGCGGAAGTACATTGATTATTTCCAGATATCCGCTGGTTGTTCGAAATTCAAGATAACCTGTATAAAAACTATTACTATTTATTCGAATTGCTCCATTCGCAAACCTAAGAGCGAAAACTCTACCATTATCTGCATTTGCTGTATTATATTCCTGCACAGTAGTCCCAATAGCGGAAAAAGCTGTTGATGCTCCAAAAGAAAAAGAAGCATTTGAAGTATTACCAATAGGAGTAAAGTTCGTTCCATCAGAATATCCAACCTCCATAACAGCAACTGAAGGGATAAACAATGATGATGTACCACTTCCTATTGATATCGTACCTGTATTTACACTAACAGAAGATAATGCCGAACTGCTATAGTATAATCCAACACGTATAATCATATTTTCATCATATGCACTTACCTGCGTACTCATAAATCCGGTCAGCAAAGTTATTGTAAGTGCAAAGAAAAGAAATGTCGAAATCAGCTTCTTTTTATTCGTTGATATCATATTCTCCCCTCACAAACAATACCGCATCAGAAGATGCACCTATTAATGCTATGGCATTATCCGAAACTGGGACTAAATATGAATGCCCGGTCTCGAGTAAATCGCCGGTTAAAAGAACCGCTCCTGCTGTAACATCGGTAATACCTGCGCTACTGTATGTACCGACAACACCTACATTCCCGCTTGCGAGAACAACTTCACAAATTCCATTTACTACAATTGTCTGCCCTCTTGAAAGAGTTACGGTATCATAGTCATTGGTTTGGGTTGTAGGTACTTCAGGTTCTGAAACATCATCAGGTTCTGCTTTGTCCTTCAATGCTTCTTGAAGTTCTGCAATAGTATCGTATCCAAGCTCACTAAGAAGATAGTCAACTGCATCTGCAGGAGTTGAGCTCGGACCGCCATCGCTGTCACTGATTGCAGCTTTTAATGAAGACCAAGTGGGATACCCCAGGTTCTTTATTAATTCGCTCTGCGCTTGTGCAACAATGTTTGTAATATCTGCTGTTGATAATGTATAGGTTTCGTTAATTTTAGTTTTAAAGGCAGACATAGTGCTAAGACCCAGCTGTTGTAAAATTGAGCTTTGGACATAAATATTGATATTATTCTTATCTGTGTTTGTTATTGTATAGCTGTTTGTATTAATTGCAGTTTTCAATGCAGAATATGTACTGAAGCCTAGATCGGATAATATACTGTCTTTTGCCTGTTTAACAATCGCAGCTGTATCAACTGTCCCACCCGTGCCACCGCCTGAGCTGTTGATTGCAGCTTTTAATGCTGCAAAGCTGCTGAAGCCGAGTTGATTTAATATATCGTTCTCTATTTCGGTTTTTAACTTAACTTTTTCGGAGTTCAGATAACTCAGCGTGACAAGCGGATCGGAGCCTGAATCGTATGCTGCTGCTACGGTAAGCGCCGATATTATCATTGTCAGCAAGGCAGCGATAACAATATATGTTATCCGTCTCGCTTTGTAAAATTTCTTTTCATTCAATTCGTTGTTTTTTTGATATGTACTTAATATTTTCATATTTAACCTCGCTTTTCAGGCTTAATGCCATTGATACAAAACGATTTTATACATGGCAAAACAATAGAATGTAATTTCCCATATAATTTCATAAGATAACTATAATATATTAAACTAACAAATGAATTGTGATTTTATCATTTATGGCTTTGAAAATTCATTTATTAGTTTTATATAGTCTAAGTCATTATAACATATACGCTTTGGCTTGTAAATAGGTATTTGAATAAAAGTTACATAATTTATTGCATTATGTTAATCAAAGGCTAAAAAAGAACAAGCACTATTTTTAATGCTTGTTCATAATAATATAAAATTTTATTTCCCGATGAACATCTGCGTCCAGTAGTTGCCGTCAGCAACATAACCTACGCCTATATAGGTAAATGATGCGTTAAGCATATTTTGTCTGTGACCGGGGGAATTCCACCATGCGTCGACAACCTGCTGAGGAGTTTTTTGCCCCATCGCAATATTTTCACCTGCCGAACGGTAATAGATGTTAAACTTATTCATCATTTCAAACGGTGAGCCATAAGTCGGGCTTGTATGCGAAAAATAGCGTTTGTCATGCATATCCTGCGACTTATACCTTGCGCAACGTGACAGCTGCCAGTCCTCTTGCAGTGCCGGAAGTCCATTTGCAAGTCTTTTTTGATTGGTCAGATCGATGACCTGCTGCTCAAAGCTACGGGTTCCCGGATCGTTGAGCGGTATATATAATATCTGATTCGGATAAATCAAATCAGGGTTTTTGACCTGAGGATTTGCTCCGATTATTTCGCTGAGTCCAACCATATATTTCTGGGCAATAATCCACATCGATTCACCCTTAATAACCGTATGCTCAACAGTCCTTGCTTCAACAAGAAATCCGCTGAAAATTGAAATCAACAGCAGAGCTACTAATAATATCTTTGTTTTTTTCATAATAATCCTTTCATAAATTTTCAGAGACTGTTATTATTATTCACACTTCAATAAATATAATTCGTGATTACATCAGCAGTAAAACATTGATATACAAGGAAATACTTGCATTTTTTATTTTTTCGGTGATATAATTCAATTCATAAATCGTACTCATGAATTCAATGATGCATCTTATTCTATATTATAGCAGTATAATACTATTTCTCATAAGAAACAATAGAAAAAATTCAACGAAAAAGTCCGTAAATCAATGACTTTTCCTCGAATTTTATCACTGTTTCTAAATCGAATCAGTATAACTATATTTTTTGCTTGCAATGACTGATTAGCTATGATATAATATAATTTAAGCTTTTATCAGATTTGAGGATAATTCTATGGTTAACAGCATATGCGGTGATTTTATACAAGCACATTTACATATAAACCGTTCTGAAGCTGAGTGGGAAGCAGAAATTTACCGGTTGAAAGCATTAGGTGTTGAGTACATCATCATTGACACTATCGGCCGTACTTCGGAAAAGCAAGGTGGTAAATGGCGTGTCAACTATGACAGCGAATTACCTGAGCTGACAGGCGATAACTGCGCTATAAGCAACCCGAAGCTACTTGACACAACGCTTGCGATTTTTGAGAAACACGGCATCAAATGCTTTGTTAACATGGGAGACTATACAGACTGGTGGCATATGGGCGGCTGGGGAAACAGCTATATAGAACACTGCGAAATCAGTGCAAAAGCCGCAGTCGAATTGTATGACAAATACAAGGCTAAGTATCCTAATGCCTTTCATGGTTTTTATTGGTGTATAGAGTTTTATAACAATATAATTTACACCGCACCATTCGTCAAGAAGCTCAGCAAGGGCATGAACATTGTTGTTGATGCCATAACATCAAAAGATCCGACACTTCCGCTTCTGATGTCTCCGTTCCACACCGAATATATGCTGGCAACATCTCTCAGGGGTGCTGAACGCTTCTGGAACGGCATGTTCAAGAACATACATTTCAGAAAAGGCGATATTTTCTGTCCGCAGGATGCAGTCGGTGCCGGCTGGACCAGGCTCAAAAATCTTGAAGCGGTAACAAAAATGTACAAAAGAGTTGTTGAAAACTGCGGAAAAGGACTTCGTTTCTGGTCGAATTGTGAGAATTTCACCCAGTGTCATACGGGTAAATTCTTGTTACCCAAGAAAACTGAAAACACTGTTTTCATAACATCTACACTCGATAGATTCATAACACAAATCGAAACCGTATCACCGTATGTCGAAAAGATAATCAGCTTTTCGCTTTCACATTATTACAGTGCTGTTGTCGGTTATGAAGATTATTACAATGCACTGCTGCATTATCTGAAAACAGGCAACCGACCCACGGATTCTCCCGTATGGGTGACAAAAGGAATAAAAGATGCAGAATCAAAACAAATATCCTGGCAGATGCCCGAAACATCACATGGTGTCGCTTATTTCAGAATAACAAAAAACAACAGCTTTTTACTGAGAATCGATCGCAACGAAAATAAAATTAACTGCGAGTTAAGCGACAGCTTAATGCAACCAGAAAATTATTACGAAATAACCGCTGTTGATGTATGGGGCAACAAATCGGAAGCATTAAAAATATAAGATAAAAAGGAAATTTTTATGGTAGTTTTTTCATCAAATTGCGTTGTAATTAAAGTCGGATCATCAACCCTGACATATCAAACCGGCATGCTGAATCTGAGAAAGCTCGAGGAGCTTGTTAAATGCATCGCCGATCTGAAAAACAGCGGAAAACAGGTTATACTTGTTTCCAGCGGAGCTGTTGCAGCAGGCTTTGCAAAGATGGAGTTTCCGACACACAAGATAAAAACCGAAGAAAAGCAGGCAGCAGCTGCTGTAGGTCAGTGCGAGCTGATGGCGATGTACAGCTCTCTGTTCGCGAATTACGGCCACAAGGTTGCGCAAATCTTAATTACAAAGGATGTTGTCGACAACGAATTACGCTGTACTAATGCGACGAATACCTTCAGAGTTCTGCTTGACATGGGTTGTATTCCAATTGTAAACGAAAACGACTCTATTTCGTCGGAGGGCATCGACTTTGGCGGTAACGACACACTTGCAGCTGTTGTTGCGCTACTTTGCAAGGCCGATCTGCTGATTAACATTTCCGACATAGACGGTCTTTACACCGATGATCCTCGCAGGAATCCGGATGCCAAGCTTATAGAACATGTTACCGAGATAACACCTGAGCTTGAACAAATGGCAGGCGGTGCGGGAACAGGCAGAGGAACAGGCGGTATGAAAGCAAAACTCGAAGCCGCAAAGATGGTTACCGATGCAGGTATTCCGATGGTCATTATCAACGGTGCAAACATTAGGGTGCTTTACGATATATTTGAAACCGGATATACTGGAACTATATTTGAACCAAAAAAAATTAAATAAAAAACCCGGGCGAACTCAGTTCGCCCATCAACGTATTATGCGGAGGAAAAAATTCGAAAGATAACTCTTTCAAATAGGGCGTTTTAGGAATAATCGCCGAGAAAAGGAATGATCATAATTATGAATTCAAGAGAAGTTCTTATAGAAAAATGTCTGAAAGCAAAAACTGCACTAACAACACTTGCAGCATCAAAGGGTGCTGTCAGAAATGCTGCCGTAATTGCGATGGCAGATGCACTTGTTGCAAGCAAGGATGAAATACTCGCTGCCAATAATATCGATATCGAAAACACAATCGCAAATAATACACGCGAATCAATGATTGACAGATTACGCCTTACTTCTGAGAGAATCGACGGTATCTCAGCTTCATTGAAAAAGGTTGCGGCACTTCCCGACCCTCTCGGCGACGGCACTGTCTGGAACAGGCCGAACGGGCTGACAATCAGAAAAATCAAGGTACCTCTCGGACTCATCGGGATAATCTACGAAGCAAGACCGAATGTTACCGCTGATGCTGCCGTACTCTGTATCAAATCGGGAAACTGTGTCCTGCTCAGAGGCGGAAGCAGTGCGATAAACTCCAACCTTGCGATAACAAAAATACTGCGTGATGCTATTGCATCTGTCGGACTTAGCGCCGAATGCATTCAGATTGCGGAAGACACCTCAAGAGAAGACGCTACCGAGCTTATGAAGCTGAACGGCTATGTCGACCTGCTGATACCGAGAGGCGGCGCTTCACTGATACGCTCTGTTGTTGAAAACGCAACAATTCCGGTTATCGAAACAGGCGCCGGCAACTGTCATGTTTACATCGATTCGGACACTGACCTTGATATGGCTGTTGCAATAACCGTCAACGCCAAAACACAGCGTCCTTCTGTCTGCAATGCTGCCGAAACCCTGCTTGTTCACAAGGATATAGCCGACAAATTCCTGCCGCTTGCAGCAAATGCTATGCCGAGAGTTGAACTTCGCGGCTGCGATAAAACACTTGCGATTCTTTCAGGTATCAAGTCTGCGACCGAAGAAGACTGGGTTTGTGAATACAACGATTATATCTTCGCGGTAAAAGTTGTCGACAGTATTCAAGAAGCTGTTACACACATCAATAAATACAATACCAAACACAGCGAAGCAATTGTAACAAAAAACATTGCTTCCGCTGAATACTTCAAGGCAAATGTTGATGCTGCCGCAGTGTATGTCAACGCCTCCACACGCTTTACAGACGGCGAGGAGTTCGGATTTGGTGCAGAAATCGGTATTTCCACACAGAAGCTGCACGCACGCGGTCCGATGGGACTTGATGCGCTGACAACAATCAAATACCTTATCGACGGCGATGGACAGATAAGATAAATTCATATCGGGGTATTATAAATGCTTGATTCATTAAAAATTTTATCGGAATTAAATAAAGAATATCCACTTCACTTTACAAGCATTGAATTGCTGCGTGAAGGCGGGTGCAAAACATATATCATCCATGATGAAAAGCAAAAGTATTTCTTAAAAATTGTCTCTTCTGCCTTTAGAAAGACAATCATTCAATCTGCAGAAATAATAGAATACTTGTATCAAAATAATATTCCCGTACCTCATATTATAAAAACCAAAAAGAACGATTTATATTTTTCTTTAGATAATACAAATGAAGAAAACATATTTATTCTTTTCAACTTCATAGAAGGTGTTGGAGTAGATTCAGGTGAGGATGTCGAAAAAATAAGCGAGCTTATCGGCAAACTCCATTCTGCTATGAAAAATTACAAAGGAACATTATTAAAACATGACAAGCAATTTTTCATTGACAGATATATAGGCATCCTAAAACTAAAAGATTATCATTTCTCTAAATTACAATTATACATAGATTACGGAGATTATCTTTGGGATAAAGTCAAATTGCTTCCCACAGGCTATTGTCATGGTGATATGCATTATGGCAATCTGTTAAAAACTAACTATAATGAATATATCCTACTGGATTTTGATACATCATGTTACGCCTACCCAATGTTTGATATAACACTCATGTGTGACGCAACAAATTATTTTGAATTAACTCCTGAAGAATATGATAACTCACAGAAAACATATGAACGCTTTCTTAACGGTTATCAAAAATATAGAACCATAAACAACGATGAATATAATTCATTTTATAATTGGATTGCAATAAGGCATTTTCAATTACAAGCCACACTTGTCGAAGTATTTGGAGTTAATTGCATTAATGAAAATTATATTGATGATCAATTAGATTGGTTAACGCAGTGGATAAATCTATGTGAAAAAAATAGGTGATTCTATGTTCCTTATTTTCGGAATAAGTCAAAACGAAAAACAACTTAACTTTGACCAGCTTGCAATCTGTAAATGTTGCGGTAAATACGGGCATGTTACAGTTTGGATGCGATACACATATTTCATGCTCTTTTTTATTCCGCTGTTCAAATGGGGTAAGCATTATTATGTACGCATGAGTTGTTGCAATGCTGATAGCGAAATTTCTCCCACACTTGGACATGATATAGAAGCAGGCAATGTTACTTCGCTAAATCTTGATGACATAGACTTTGGTTGTAATAACAAAAGCATACACCGCTGTTCCAACTGCGGTTTTACAACAACCGAGGACTTTCAATTCTGCCCAAAATGCAGTAAGCCATTAGAGTAAAATGGAGTTATAAATATGAAAAACACAAAGGATTTCTACAATAAAACCGCTGTAAGCTGGGCAGACAGATGCTACTCTGACGAGACAATGTTACCCTGCCTTAAAGAATTCATGTCTCGACTGCCTGCAAATCCGAGAGTACTTGATTTGTGCTGCGGAACAGGACACGAAAGCATGCGTTTGAAACAGTTGGCAGCTAATGTTGTTGGTCTGGATTTCAGCGAAGAAAGTATAAAAGTAGCTAAAGAAAGAAATACAGATATTGAATTTCACACCGACGACATGCTTAACAGCTATTCATATCTCGGTAGGTTTGATGGCATCGTTATAATTGCCGGATTAATTCATCTACCAAATGAAAAGCTAAACACTGCCTTCAAATCTATGGCTGAGGTGCTAAATAAGAACGGATTGATTCTTGTTGTTGTAAAAGATGGCATAGGAAAGATAGACAGTAAGAGTTATACAGAGATTGACGGTGAAAAATATGATCGGGATTTTTATGCACATACACTTGATGAGATAATAGCAAACTCGAAAGATTATTTTGAGTTCATCAAAGAAATATTGCCTGATGACAATAGTGACTGGAAGAATTATTTATTGAAATTGAAAGAAACAAAGAGATGATTATTCGTTTAATGACAATTGATGATTATGATAGCGTTTATAACCTTTGGATCAATACCAAAGGTATGGGGTTAAATGATATTGATGATTCTCGCCAAGGTATATCAAAATACCTTAACAGAAATCCTTCCTCCTGCTTTGTTGCTATGAAAGATAAAAAAATTATCGGTGCGATAATTACTGGACATGATGGCAGACGAGGATATATCCACCATACAGCTGTCGCTGTAGAATACAGGCATAAAGGTATTGGTAGAGCTTTGGTCGATGCTGCTTTATCTGCTCTCAAAGCAGAAGGAATCACAAAGGTCGCCCTTGTAGTCTTTGATAAAAACGAAACAGGAAACCGTTTTTGGGAAGAACTTGGCTTTTCTGAACGTACTGATTTGGTTTATCGCAATAAAGCAATAACAGAGCTTCAACGAATTGATACTTAAAATAAAATTCGGAGTTGATATAAATGTCAAACGATAGAATAAAAAAAGTTATAGAAGAATGGAATGAAACAGCCGATTCGGATTGGTACATGAGCGACAGAACAGATGAGGTCATAACAAGTATTGTAAACGATCCGTCAACAGCTTTTCATCGCACCACATGGGAAATGATAAAAGCTGCCTTTTCTGACCTGAAAGGCAAGAAAATCTGTGTACCGTCAAGCGGTGACAACAAAGCAGTGTTTGCCTTTGCAGCACTCGGTGCGAATGTAGTTTCATGTGATATTTGTGAAAGACAGCTTCAGCATGCTCAGAGGATAGCGAACAAGTATAACCTCGATATCGAGTTTATTGTCCAAAACACTATGGAATTAACTGATATAAAATCAGGCGAATTTGATTTTGTTTACACCTCAGAGGGTGTTCATGTCTGGATAAACGATTTACCATCTATGTACAAAAATATATTCCGCATATTGAAAAAGGGTGGGATGTATATTAATTTTGAAATTCATCCATTTGGCCGCCCGTTTGCATATGATGACGAAAAGCCTATGGATAAAAAGATTGTCATTAGAAAAACCTATGATGAAACCGGACCTTTTTTCAATGGTATTGAACATCATTGGCGAATGCAGGATTTACTTAATGCCATATCCTCTTCCGGGTTATATAAGTCATTTAGAGGAAATGCATGATGAAAAGGACAAAGGACATTTTTGGTTTTTCAAAGACAAAAGAAATAAAATGACTGCTGAAGAAATTGATGAATATTATGATTGGCATGTGAATCCATTGGCAGCATTACCTCAAGGGTTTTCAATTTGTGCAGTTAAGCAATGAAAGGGTTTATATGAAAATAACAATTATAAAAGACGAAGTAAAATTCACAAAAGATTTTATGCCATTGATCACTGAGCTTTGGTATGGTAATAAATTCGATATGAAAAACCAGCAACACATGTATCACTTGAAATATAAAATACATGCTACATTTGTTGACTTCGGAACTGCACTTTGTGCTTATGAAGACGATAACACTCCAATTGGTTTTATATGGTATAAGCATGACACAGGCATTGAAGGAGTCAGCTTCTCAGGTAAGTATGCTCATATTATACAATACGGTTTGTTTGAACAGTACAGAAATAAAGGCATTGGGACTAAACTGCTTAACGAAGCAATCAATATAATCAAATCCTCGGGTGGTGAATGCTTATACACAGATACATATACAGAAAACAAAGATTCTATGATATTTTATTTGAAAAGAAACTTTGTTCCTGTTACTTTGTTACCCGGGCTAAATGGTATCAACGATGATGGTCAGGTGTTTTTGTATAGGGTTCTGTGAAATAATTAAGAAGGTATTAAGTAATGAATTTCACTCTCTCAAAAAATGAATCTGAAAAAATAAAAAATCATTTCGGGCAAGCTTTTTACGAAAAATTACTTAAAAATATAGATATATATTCGGAAATGTGGCAGCTGGAGATTGTAAAATTAGTCGATTACTTTTCAGTAAATTGTATTCTTGTTTGCAGGTCGGCTTTATACGGTGATGCTGTTCTTAAAATTGGTAACCCATGTAAAGAAACTATAACTGAATATAATACTTTACTTGAATACAATGGAAACAGATTTTGTAAAGTGTTAAATGCAGATATCGACAATGGTGTTATACTCGAAGAACTGATACAACCGGGTATCCAACTGAGGACAGAAAAATCTCTTGAGAAAAGGCTTGCGGTTTTTTCAGATTTATATAGAGATTTGCATATCAAGTCTGTTAATCCTGATATTTATCCGACATATGTCGGATGGGTAACCAGAATAACCGACTATATGGAAAAACGTGATGATTTCAAAGAACTTTGCTCGTATATGAAGAAAGCAAGAGAAATTTGTTTGAATGTCAGTAGTAAATTCAATCAGAAAATGCTATTACACGGTGATTTTCACCAAGATAACATCCTCTTGAATAGCACAGGCGGATATACTATTATTGATCCGAAAGGAGTTATCGGTGATCCGGTTTTTGATGTGCCGCGTTTCCTGCTTAATGAGAACAATGAAGACGAAACCCCTGAACAAAACGAAGTCCGGATAAAAAAAGCAATTGATTATTTATCCTGCAGCCTGAATATACCTTCCGCGATAATCAAACAATGTTATTTTATTGAAACAGTAATGGCGTATTGCTGGTGTGTCGAAAGTAACGAAGAACCCGATATGATATGTATTAAAACAGCTGAGCGGATAATAAATGAATAGATTAGGAGGAGATTACAATGAAAAGATTAGAACAGATACTTAATGTGGCAGGTGAAGCAGGTTGTGATGCTGTTGTGTTTACAGATGCGATTAACCGCCGTTATGCCAGCGGATACAATGCTGCTGACGGTTTGCTTGTCATAACAAAACAACGATCATGTATGTTTGTCGACTTCCGATACAACGATATACAACCCGAAAACAAAATGGTATCTCCCGACGAGCTACCTGAAATTATTGTAACAAACAGTCCGATGCTCGAAGCAGCAAACGAGCTGCTGAACAGTGCGGATGTGAAAAAAGTTGCGATTGATACCGCAACAGTTACCTATGATCTTTTTATGAGAATATCAAATGTATTGACAGCCGAATGTGTCGCAACTCCCGGACTTTGTGTTCCGATGCGCAGCATAAAGAGCGAATACGAGCTTGAGCAGATAAAAAAGGCACAAAGTATCACAGATGCCGCTTTTGATTATGTACTCGGTAAAATCAACCCTGACATGACCGAAAACGAGCTTGCGGCAGAGCTTGAATACTTCATCAGACGCAAGGGCGGCGGTATTGCCTTTGAAACTATTGCAGTTTCAGGCACTCAAAGTGCTATCCCGCACGGTACTCCCCGTGATGTCAGGCTGACAATGAACAGCTTCATTACAATGGATTTCGGCGCGACCTGGAACGGCTACTGCTCAGATATGACAAGAACAGTTGTGCTTGGCAAAGCCGACGACGAGATGAAAAAGGTGTACAACACTGTTCTCAAAGCACAGAAAATCGGCATTGAAGCTGCAAAAGCCGGAATTGCCGGCTCAGTGGTTGACATTGCAGCACGCGAATACATTGCAAGCTGCGGATATGGCGATTACTTCACACATTCATATGGTCATGGTGTCGGGCTTGAAATACACGAGGCTCCCAACTTTTCGAGGTTGTCGACCAAAATCATACCCGAAAACGCTGTCTTGACCGCCGAACCCGGTATATATTTACCGAAAAAATTCGGTGTCAGAATCGAAGACTTGCTTATTATAAAAGAAAACGGATACGAAAATATAACAAACTCCAGAAAAGATCTGATTGAATTATAAGGAAATGAAAAATGAGTAAACTATATATGTCTCACTGTATATTCCCGATTCAAAAAGAATTCATGTACAAGGGAGTTAATATTGTCCGCTCTTTGTTTGACACCGATTATCATAATAAAGAATTTATAATTGAGGATATTGACGGAAGATGGTTAGGATTCTGTATTAAATCTTAAATTATTAGATTAATCGATAAAAATTTGTGTATGTTTTTATAAGTGTATTAAAATAATACTTGCAAATCAATGATTTATGTTGTATAATATAGAGTACAAAAATTTATTCTGATACATAATATAGATGCATAAATGCACAAAAGTGAGGGAATTATATGGTAATAGCAGGCGATTTCAGAAACGGGATAACCTTTGAGATGGATGGCAATGTAATGCAAATTATAGAGTTTCAGCATGTTAAACCCGGAAAAGGCGCTGCCTTTGTTCGCACAAAATTAAGGAATGTTATTTCAGGCTCAGTAGTTGAGCGTACCTTCAACCCGACAGACAAGTTTCCGGCAGCTCATGTTGAACGCAAGGAAATGCAGTATCTGTACAGTGACGGTGAGTTGTATTACTTCATGGATATGGAAACCTTCGAACAGATGCCCATCAATTCAACCAGCATGGACGACAATTTCAAATTTGTCAAAGAAAACATGAACTGCAAGATAGCATCCTTCAAAGGCAATGTTTTTGCTGTCGAACCCCCTATGTTCGTTGAGCTTGAGGTTACCGAAACCGATCCCGGTTTCAAGGGTGATACCGCAACAAATGCAACCAAATCTGCAAAACTTGAAACAGGTGCAACAATTAAGGTCCCAATGTTCGTCAATGAAGGCGATGTATTAAAAATAGATACCCGTACGGGTGAGTATTTGGAAAGAGTTTAAAATTGCAGAGGTCTGAAAGTACAGACCGGAAAGGAAAGCTTATGAATATTGCTGAAAAGTCCGCATACCTCAAAGGTTTAATGGAAGGTATGGAATATGACACCACAACTAAAGAGGGTAAGCTGTTTACCGCAATAATTGATCTACTAAGTGAGATTGCTGATTCTGTGCTTGACCTCGACGACGAAAATGCAGTTGTAAACGATTATCTTGATGAACTTGATGCAGATCTCGGTGCTGTTGAAGAAGTCGTTTACGGAGCAGATGAATGTGAATGTTGCGATGATGACGAATGCTGCTGCGAAGATGAAGACGAAGAAGACGATGATGAATATGACAATGAGGACGAAGATGAGGATGATGAAGCTACCGAATTTCGCGCACTCGAATGCCCTCATTGTGGAGAAGATGTCTACATCGACAACTCCTTTGAAGATGATGAAATCGTATGCCCGCACTGCTTCGAGATGATAAAAGTCGACGAAGCAGCAGAAGACGAGAAAAAAAGCTAAAGCAAAATTTTATATGAAAACAACAAATGAATTATGTTAACTATTATATAAAAACCTTTACTTTACGGCTTATATAGCATAATAAAATCAAAATTCTTTTATTGATTTCATATTTAAAAGCCAGAGGTTGCAAAGCACCCAGAAGAATGCAAAGAATTATTAACATTCTTTATGGTGCACTCCTTTGGCTTTTTATACTAATTTGCATTATGTAAAATAATATTACTTTCATTTTGAAAGAAGGAAAAACTAAATCCGATGTCAAGGAAGATTATAGATACCCATGTTCATGTGTTTCCCGATAAGGTCGCGCAACGTGCAACCGACACAGTTGGCAATTATTACGGCATAAACATGGAATGCAACGGTACAGTCAACATGCTGCTTGAGAAGGCAAAAATAATCGATGTCAAATACTTTATTATTTCATCAGCAGCATTAAAACCCGAAAACGTTGCAAGCGGAAACAACAGGATTCTGGAAGAAGCAAAGCTCAACCCAAAATTCATACCTCTCTGCTCAATTCACCCACTGGGCGAAAACATGGAAGCAGAGCTTGTCAGGATAAAAGCTGAAGGTGCGAAGGGATTAAAGCTGCATCCCGACTTTCAGCATTTTAATATTGATATGCCTGAAATGCTACCGCTTTATAAGATTGCAGCTGAACTTGGTCTTCCGATTTTGTTTCATGTCGGGGACGAAAACACCGATGCATCTTCACCAACAAGACTTTATAATGTGATCAACAAAGTACCTGAGTTGACAGTGATTGCTGCTCACATGGGCGGATATCGTGCATGGGGTGAAGCCGAAAAGGTTCTTTACGGTACCAATGTTTATATGGATACTTCGGATGCATTACCGCTTTTGTCGGAAGAACACGTTTTGAATCAAATCAGATGCCATGGTGTCGACAGAATTATGTTTGGCAGCGACTACCCTCTCAGATCTACATATGAAGCATTTATACTTTTTGACAGGTTGGCATTAAATGAAGAGGAAAAAAATAAAATATATTATGCAAACGCAAAGCATTTGTTTAATCTTGAATAAATCTCAGCTTTGTGATTATACTGTTAAACTATATTAAACCAACAAATGAATTACATCATCCATTCGATAAAAAATCTATGATTTTCGGTTTCTTATCGAATGATCAAATCAATATTCATTTGTTAGTTTAATATAATAAACGAATCTTGATTCAATTTTTCAAAATAATTTAGAAATTATAATTTTTCACCAGAAAACTATTGTAATAATTTTTAATTTAAAATATATTTAAGGATGGGGTTATTTATGCAAAGCTTTATTGATTTTTTCAACAATACTTTTACAGAACTGAATATCTGGTCGATTCTGCTTCGCATAATTATGGCGATAGTCTTTTCCGGAGTTATAGGCCTTGACCGTGAGAGCAAGCGACATCCTGCCGGATTCAGAACACATATCTTAGTTAGTCTTGCAAGCGCATTGGCTATGATGATTGGTATATATATGTCAGAAGCATACAACACCGACCCTGCGAGATTAGCTGCTCAGGTTATCAGCGGTATCGGTTTCCTTGGTGCAGGTACAATTATATTTGGTGCAGGTCATATCAGAGGAGTAACAACAGCTGCCGGACTTTGGGCTAATGCTATTATGGGACTTGCAATTGGTGCCGGTTTCTATAGCGGTGCAGTTATTGCCTTTATTGCTATATTTATTACAATGACTCTTTTCAGAAAGATAAATAGATCCTATAAAAAGAGACATTGCGGAACCGCAGTTCTCAAAATAAAGCTAAAGAGCCGCAATGATATTGAATACATAACAAATCTACTTTCCTCATGGTCTATTGATATAGACTCGGTCAGCTTTAACTCAGCAAACGGGGAAGACGATACAATTGCCCTATCTCTTGGAGTAATAATGGAGAACAATGTTGACAATAATACCACAATGGTTAATCTGATGAAGCAAAGCTGCATAATTTCTGCATCACTCAAAGAAACTTCTGACGAAAACGAATAAAATATATTACAAAAGAAAGGATTTTACTTAAATGAAAAATACACAACTATTAGTTCTTGTTTTGAACAAAGTTGAAGTACTTGAAACCCTACTTATTGAGTTTAATGCAGCAGGGATAAAAGGTGCTACAATCATCAATACCACAGGCATGGCACATACACTTGCAAGTAATAAAGATGATAGTTATATCATTGCATCGCTTCGCGCTATGCTATCTGATGATATAGTTGACAGCAGAACTATATTTATGGTGCTTGATGAAAGTAAAGTTCCTGTTGCACGCAGTGTTATAAGAAATGTTGTCGGTGATCTTTCAAAACCGAATACCGGAATAATGTTCATTCTCCCAGTTAGTTATGTTGAAGGCGGAATGATGGAATAATAAATTACAAATCAAACAGATAGGAAATCTTTAAATAGTTTTTACTTATTTTTTATAGAAATTGAAAAAGTTGATTTACATTGCAGGATTAATTTTAGGCAGTCTGCTTTCAAAATCATACCTGCTAATATCATAATCGATAATAATTATGGTCTTCAAAAAAATCATAAAAAAGCGATGCAACTAAATCTGCATCGCTATTGTTTTGATCATGTTTTAATTCTGTTTTCTAATACCGTCAAGATAGGATAATATTGTCCAGCTGATAAACATCCCATATACTATCATGCCAATAAAATCGCTTGACATGACTTCATTATACAGTATATCTCCGATTTTTTCATTATGAATATTATAATAAATTGATATTGTTATGTAAATAACAACAGAAGTACTTGCTTGAGTTATCAGTATTATGCTTTTTCTGTTAGCTTTCCACCGAAATATATATTCCATTATACTCAAGACAAGGAATGGAATTGTTACCGAAAGTAATATTGAATAGCTGCCATCATTCGATATTGTTTTAATTATAACGAAAACTGTTAATGCCGCGAATAACACAGTTGAAATCAACAGTGTTACAAAATATATCTTTGGCTCTTTGATATTACCCTGTACTTTGTTATTCTTATCATGAATTTTTTGAATTATTGGATTTGATGTGTCGAGAAAAATGTATATCAACCTGTCAATCCCAAATAAAATAAGAATCCAGATAACATCATTAAAAAAAATTTTGAAGTTGAAGTTGAAACTATACCAGATTGATTGCACAACCACGAAAACAATACATATTGTCCCGAGTACAACAGTCAGCTTGATATAATTTTTCAACTTAGTCATAAACGGGTTTAATAATATTGGAACAAACAGTGCCAGCGAATATACGATAATTGTTATAATCTCCTGGCGTGAAACATATTGCGGTTTGCCGATAAAACCCGTTGCCCAAATTTTAATTGCAAGAAAAGCAATCAGCCCAAGAAAAATCAAAAGTAAAACAAGATATGAATAATATGTTGCCCTGGAGGGTTTCCTTTTTGCAGAAAAGTCAATTTTCTGAGTATTCAAAATTATTCCTCCTCTTTTTATTCTGTTTTTCTTTATATGTTTAGTTTACCACACGTGAAGTAATAAGTCAATAATTGCAAAAAGAAAAGCGATGGATCAAAACCCATCGCTTAAAATTAGTTTATCTTAAACCGAACCAAGACAAAATTCCACCGCTATCATCTTTTTCATCAAGATATTCTATTACACGGACTAAAACAGCTGCAGTCTGTGCTCGGTCAAATATTTCGTTTGGTGCCATTGTTGTCTTGTCAACTCCGCTCATTATACCTTCTTCATAGAGTGCTGCAATATATTTTACCGCTTCAGCAGGAATTGTTTCACTGTCCGAGAAGGTAGCAAGACTCGCATTGCTCTCGAGATTCAACAACTTGCTGATCATAACCGCTGCTTCTGCCCTTGTTAATTCAGCATTTGGTTGAAGATATGCTTTCCCATCTTCACCCAGCTTAGGCGTAACAATACCAAGTTCCTTTGCAAGTGCAATATATGCTTTCTGAGAAACAGGTATTAAATCATCATCTGCGAATCCTGTTGAAGAAACAGGTTCAAGTTTATCGCCGTAACTCGCTGCCATTAAAAGCATAACAGCAAAATTGCCTCTGCTCATCGCCTTTTCAGGCTCAAAGTAATATACCCCTGCAATTTCTTCATGACAGGCAATTCCCAGTCCAGCAAGCTTTATTGCTGCAGAATGAGCCCAATGCCCCTGCATATCAGCATAAACTAATTGTGCTACGTTTTTATCAACCTGAATTTCAGCTGTTGCTTCCTTTGAAATATTTCCATATACATCCGTGACTTTATACTTGAATGCGTCTTTTCCCTTATATTTGTCCTTTGGTGTATAAACAAAACTTCCTGCAGTCGCATCAACAAGTGTCAGCGTGCCGTTTTTGGGATATGAGGTAATCTCAAAAACCATTGTATCGCTGTCGGGATCATATGCTGCAAGAGTATCAATGGCTGCGACTCCCTGCACTGTTTCGAATGTGCAGCCCCCCGCTATAGGCGAAAAGTTTATAGTCGGAAGAACATTTATGACACACTTTACATCCATGTCTTCCCAGCCGCTTGCGGTACTGGTGAATGCAAAATTGGCAGCATATGCTGTCTCCGATTGTTTTGGTACAAATTTGACAAACGGAATACTGCTGCGTGGGATAGTCTGATTTTCGATTATATCAATACCCCCGAGCTTCAATACCCCCTGTTCTATGACCGGCAGTTCGGTAATCGTTATATATTTCAAACCCTTGATTCCGAGAGTATTTTCGAAATCAGAAACAGTGAAGGATATATCACTACCGGATATGCCGCATTTTGTCAAAGTTGAATGCTGTCTGATTACAGAAATTGATGGCGAGATGTCCGCTGCACAGACACTACCCGCAAAAATCATACAAAGAGCAAGCAAAAATGCTGTTATACGCAACTTTTTCATATAAACTACTTTCCTTCCGAAGATAATATTTTGACTTCTGTTTGTATATATCATTTACTCTCTGTAATGTTTTAATTCACTCTTTATATGTAATTATTGTTAATAATCAGAAAATAAAATAAAACCATCGGCATAAAGATCCGATGGTAATCGATTTAATAACCCTTTATTATTCTTTTCAGGAAGTCTTCATACTTTCTTTTTACATTTGGTGTCGGAAACAGAAAATATAACATTACAGCACCCCAAACCAATGCTAACACTAAACCTGTATTATAACTGATTTTCATAATCTCTTTTGAAAAAAATAATATCATTGCTGTAACAATAAAAAATAAAATATAATCAGCGATTCTTTTCGTCAATCTGCCCGTAATTTTACATCCGTCTTCGGTCGCGACTATTTTGCCACGAAAAACAGTTGTAAATGTTGAACGGATTTTCGGTGGTTTATGAATCAGAAATAATCTGTTTTTTGTTCTGTGTCCAGTGAAAACAACATCAAGAAAATCATCACTTCCTGCATAATATGCCTCTGATGTCATGTAATCAAAATTTTTTTTAATAAAATCTATTGATCCATTTGTGTTAATAACAATCATATCCGAAAACCTCATATAAATGTTGTATTATAAAATTCGTTAATATAAGGAGCTATTGAATAAATCGTAGAGAAATTTATATCGATTTATTTAATTTTAATAAAAAATATATCTTGTATTATATTGATTGAAATTTTAGGATATTCCCAATTAATCAACGACTTCATAAGCTAATTATACACTATCTTTTGCTTTATTGCAACAAATTCAAAACGTTGTTTTTGTGCATTTTTTACAAAAATGTAATTGTTTTTTGTGCAATTAAAAGAATATATTTTTTAGCATTGATTATTTTTCATCAACATGATATAATATGCAGAGCAGTGTTGGTTTCTTAAAGCAGTGCCAATTAAGCTATTTGAGATATTTGCGGAAGGATGACAATTGATGAAAAAAGTTATCGCTTTGGTGCTTGTTATTCTGATGAGCCTTAGCATATTTGCAGGCTGTCAAAGAGATGAGAATGACAAAGGACCTATTATTAAAATGTACTTAGGTGCATATCCGACAAGTTTAGATCCCTCAATAATGCAAACTGATTCGGACATCACAAAATTCTTAGGTTTGATTTTTGAACCGTTGACTACAATCGACGAAAAAGGTAATGTTAAACCCGCACTGGCGAAGAGCTGGTACGGTCAGGTCGATAGAATCGACGGTCAGTATAAAATGATTTTCGAGCTTAATGAAACAAAATGGAGCGATGGAATTTCAGTTTCCGCAGACGACATTGTTTATGCATGGAAACGTATTCTTCAACCCGAAACCGAAAGTCCATATGCTTCACTTCTTTATCCAATAAAGAATGCAAAAAATGTTAAAAGCGGTGTTATGACAAGTGATGACCTTGGATTGGTTGCTCTCGGCGACCTTGAGCTTGAAGTAACATTCGAAACAGAATATGATATTAACTTATTTGCCGAAACAGTAGCCTGCATTGGACTTGTTCCGTTGCGTGAGGTTATTGTTTTAAAGGATGAATCCAACTGGACATCTAAAAGCACATCCATTGTAACAAACGGTCCATTCAAGGTTCAGACCTTGGACTACAATTCAAAAATTGTTCTTGAGCGGTCCGCTTATTATAGGATCGGAAAAGATGACGCATTCAATAAATATGTAACACCATATAAAATAATCATAGAGTATAAGACTAACAGCGGAAACGGTGCAGCTTATCAAGAATCTCAATACGATGAAGGCAATCTCTATTATCTTGGGGATTTTTCAAAAGAAGGCTACGAAAAATATAAGAGCAATTTAGAAATCCAAAATATGCTTTCTTCATACACCTATTTTTTCAATACAACAAACGAGTTGCTGAGTGATGCGAAAGTCAGACAGGCACTTTCAATAGCTCTTGATAGAACCGAAATTGCTAATATTGTCGGCCGTGGTGTTGTCCCTGCAACAGGATATGTTCCCCACGGTGTTTTCGATACAAATAATAAAACCGAATTTAGAACTGTTGGTGGAAATCTCATTTCAACAACCGCAAATCTTGAACAAGCAAAAACACTTCTCAAGGAAGCCGGAGTAAATAGCGGTAGCTTTTCGATAACCTATAAAAAGAGTAACTTTGATTCGATAGAACAAACGGTTGCAGAATATGCAAAGAGTGTTTGGGAAGAGCTTGGATTTACAGTAACTCTTAATGAACAATCAGGTATCAATTATACAAATGCTCTTTCATTAAGAGAATTCGATGTTATCGCTCTTGATATCATGGGTAATACAACAGATGCATTTGGTTTCCTTGCTCCTTTCGCGAAATTTTACAGCGGATGCAAAGTATCAATAGACATTGAAGCTGATGCATTTACACCGCATTACAGCGGTTTACAGGATAATGACTACGATGCATTGATTGACAGCGTTGTATATGTTTCCGATCGTACACAACGCGCACAGGTTCTTCATGATGCGGAGAAAATGTTGATTGAACTAATGCCGGCAACTGCGTTATACTTCAATGTTGAAAGCTATGTTAAGAGCAGTGATTTATCCAATATAAAATCTTCCTACTTCGGATACAGAATTCTTAACAAAACAACATTAAAAGATTATATGACAATCAACTCAATAATCGAAGCAGAAAACAATGCAGTTACAGAATCTGAAGTAACCAGCGAACAATAATTCTATAAAAAACAAGACAGCCTGAACATTTTGTTCAGGCTGTTATTTTGTATAATCAGTTTTATTTTGAACCCTGTTCAGAAGCTGTTCTAGCAAGGTCTACATCATACAGGTGACAAGCAACGAAATGCTCGGGAGCAATTTCTTTAAACGGAGGCGCAACCTTCTTGCAAACCTCCATGCAGTATTTGCATCTGGTATGGAATTTGCAGCCGCTAGGTGGGTTTGCCGGTGACGGTATATCGCCCTCAAGAATAATACGGTTCATCTTGATGTCCGGATTCGGTACCGGTACTGCACTGAGCAGTGCCTTTGTGTACGGATGTAAGGGTTGTTTAAACAGCTCTTTCTTCGGAGCCAACTCAACTAAATTACCAAGATACATTACACCGACTACATCAGAAATATACTCAACAACCGATAAGTCGTGTGAAATGAAAAGGAATGTTATTCCCTTGCTATCCTGCAAATCCTTCAGAAGATTTATTATCTGAGCTTGTATTGACACATCAAGAGCTGACACAGGCTCGTCTGCAACGATAAGTTGAGGTTTTAATGCCAACGCACGGGCAATACAAATTCTCTGACGTTGACCACCTGAGAATTCATGCGGATAACGGTCAATATAATACGGTCTGAGCCCACACTCAATCATTGTTTTTAAAACATAATCTCTGTACTCACCTTTTGAAACCAGATTATGCTCTCTGACAGCTTCGCCGATAATTTCACCAATAGGAATTCTCGGATTCAATGATGAATAAGGATCCTGAAATATCAATTGCATCTTCTGACGCATTCTTCTGAGTAGTTCCTTAGAGTGTATCTGGAATATATCGACACCGTCAATAACAGCACTTCCTGCTGTCGGTTCGATCAAGCGGAGGATTGTACGACCGATAGTTGTCTTGCCGCATCCCGATTCTCCGACAAGCCCGAAGGTTTGACCCTTTTTAATAGTAAAGCTGACATCATCAACTGCTTTTACATGACCAACAATCTTTTGCAGTAGACCTGATTTAATCGGGAAATACTTTTTAAGGTGGGAAACTTCAATTAGGTTATTATTATCCATTTACAGCTTCCTCCTTTTTGCATTGATCACAGTATAAATAACAACATACTTTATGAGTATCTGTAACCGAAAGCAGCGGAGGATATTCGCCATTACACATATCAATCGACTTCTCGCATCTATTCTTAAAATAACAATAATTCGGAAGATTTATCGGATTGGGGACATTACCTGGGATTGAATAAAGCTTACCGGTAACATCATTAATGTTTGGTCTGGAATTCATCAACCCTATTGTATAAGGATGAAGCGGATTATGGAAGATATCTGAAGCTGTTCCCTGCTCAACTACACGACCTGCATACATAACAACTACAGTATCAGCCATTTCAGCAACAACACCAAGATCATGTGTAATCAGCATTATCGAAGCATTTATTTTAACCTTTAAGGCTCTTAATAAATCAAGTATCTGTGCTTGTATGGTAACATCAAGAGCAGTAGTAGGTTCATCAGCAATTATCAGCTGAGGATTACATGCCAAAGCCATTGCAATAACAACTCTCTGACGCATACCACCAGATAATTCATGTGGATAACTCTTATATATTCCGTCTGCACGAGCAATACCAACAGTTTTCATCATATCGATAGAGCGGTATTTTACCTCTAATTTTGAAAGCTTAGGATTATGAAGACTAATAACCTCATCAATTTGATCCCCAATAGTAAATACAGGGTTTAATGAAGTCATAGGCTCCTGAAATATCATAGATATTTCATTCCCTCTGATAGACTGCATTTCTTTTGTTGTAACCTTTGTTAAGTCAATAACACGATTTCGACTTTCTTGATTATATCTGATTTGTCCACCGGTTATCTGTCCCTGCGGGCCTTGAAGAAGCCTCATAATTGAGAGACTGGTAACACTCTTGCCACATCCGGATTCACCAACAATCCCTATTGTCTTTCCTTTTGGAACATCAAAAGTTACGCCATCAACTGCTTTTACTGTTCCAACATCAGTGTAAAAGTATGTTTTTAAATTTTCAATTTCAAGGAGATTATTTGTATCACGCAGTTTTGAATAATATTCCAACTGGTGTATTTTTTTTCTTTTTTCAAATAGTTTATATTCTTTATATTTTTTATTATTAAACTTCTTAATTTCAGCGAGCCTTGTTTTCTTTTCTGTTACATCCATTTTGCTCACCTACCTTTTCATCTTCGGGTCGAATGCATCGCGCAATCCGTCGCCGGCAAAGTTAAATGCAAGAACCGTAAATAATATACACATTCCTGGCGGAATCCACATAAACCAATAATGAAATAGGTTAGTCATGCCTTGAACCGTACTAACCATATTACCCCATGATGCCTGCGTTGCAGGTACACCGACTCCCAAATAGCTCATAGTTGACTCTGTAAGAATTACACCACCAAGATCCATTGTTGCCATAACAATAATTATCGGCATAACATTTGGGATTAAATGTTTAAATATACGTTTTATAGGTCTGATGCCGGTAGCTTCTGCTGCCTGCATATATTCCATTTCACGAAGCGACAAAATCTGGCCTCTAATCATACGAGCCACGCCCGCCCAATATATAACACCCATAATCAGCATTATATAATATATTTTTGTGCCTGGTGAAATATTAAACTGAATCATAATAGCTGATATAATAAGCATGAGTGGTATAAATGGTATCGCATAGAATATTTCAACCATTCTCATAATAATCATATCGGCGACACCACCATAATAGCCTGCGATACCACCAAGAGTAACACCAATCAGCAATTCAACAATAACAACACAAAGACCAATAAGTAACGATACTCGACCACCATACATAAGTCTTGTTAAGATATCTCGTCCCATATTATCTGTTCCAAGTATATGATATGAATTTGGGGGAGTTTTTACATTTTGAATGACATGAGCATTTTTATATTGTTTGCTGACAGTTGATAATTCAGTACCGGGAATCTCATATAATAATTCTTCACCGGTTTGTTCATCTATTCTTTCTACAGAATAGAATATTGTTGTCTCACGATAAGTTGTAAAAAACGGTCCAATAAAGCTGAAGATAATCATAAAGAGCAAAACTGCAATACCTATAACAGCAAGCTTATTCCTTAAAAATCTTTTAAAAACCAGTTGTCCCGGTGAAAGGATTACTTGATTTAACTCAACTTCGTCGGCATTCGTTTGATTTTCATTTTTTAAATTATGATCTTTATCCATACCGACTCTCCTAACTATACCTGACTCGAGGGTCTACTACTGCATATAATATATCTGATAGAAGTGTTCCTGCAAGTGTTAAAACTGCCAGAAACATATTAAAGCCCATTAAGTAAGGTATATCTGCACTGTATGATGCTTTTAATGCAAGATTGCCTAACCCCTCTAATGCAAATAATCCCTCTGTTATAGCAGCGCCACTGAATAATCCCGGAAGCATACCGCCAACCATTGTAACAATCGGAATTAATGTGTTTCGGAATGCGTGTTTGTTTATTACTTTACTTTCGGATACCCCTTTTGCCCTTGCTGTACGAACATAGTCCATATTTAGTACTTCAAGCATATTGGTTCTTGTATATCTGAGTAATCCACCAACACTGGTAATTACAAAGCAAGATATTGGCAGTATTAAATGTTTAGCATAATCTAATAATTTTGCAAAAGTAAATCCGTCGTAATTTCTTCTTGCCGTAAGCATACCCGAAGCGGGTAAAATGTCCAACCAATCGCTGAATACTGATTTTAATACCACCGCAAAAAAGAATATTGGAAGTGATATACCTATAAAAGTCGCTATAACAATCGTATAGTCTGTTTTTGAATATTGCTTTCTTGCTGCCAGTATTCCAAGTGGTACGGCAACAATAAATTGTAATACCAGCGAAATGCCTGCTACAATAAATGTAATCGGAGCATATTGTTTTATAATATCAACTACCGGCTTTTTATAAGTAAGCGATGTCCCTAAATCACCATGAAATACATCATTGACCCAGGAAAAATACCCTTCTATAATACCTTTGTCAAGCCCGTAAAGCTCTCTTAAGTGATTTTTTTGCTCTTCGGTTATTTTGATATTGCCGGAAGTCGATAAATCGACGAAATCCGACGGCATAAGCCTGGTGAGCGTATAAAGCATTATTGAAACCCCAAAAAGTACAATAATACTAATCAGCACACGACGAATGATATACTGCTTCATTCGTTGTTTCCTCCTCTATATCTATATTAAACAAACAAATGAATATTGATTTGATCATCCGATAAAAACTCAAAAACCAAAGAGTTTTCATCGAATTTTTAGTGTAATTCATTTATGAATTTTATATAGATAATAATCTGTTAAATGATATATTTATTCATGATAATATGTTAGTATGATAACATATATGTATAATCAAAGTACTGCCGAAAATAATATAACGGCAGTTTTTTAGCTTATATTTCATTTTTAGTATTGTAATATAGCAATAAATATTGCATAAGTCTATTATGTTAAATAATTATATATTGAATTTAAATACAGATGAAAACCGTACCCCGCCCCAAAGAGGTGGGATACGGTTACACACCTTGCGAGTATATTATTAAATTAGATTGCCTTAACTATCAGTTAAGTTTAAGCTTCCAGAGCTGATTCTCATATGTCCAGTAAGTTGATGTTTCCGGCCATGAGCTTTCATCAATAACTTCCGGATTGTAAGCAATCATATTCTTTCTCTGGTAAAGAGGTAATTCAATTGCTTCTTCCATAACTATATCCAGCATATCTGAAATAAGCTGCTTTCTTGCGTCAAAATCAACTGTTTTAATTATTGCTTCAAGTTTCGCATCCAAAGTTGCATTGGATATATTAGTACGGTTCTGACCACCAGCGGTTTTATAGATAGTTGTCTTATCACAAGTATTGGAAGCACCCCAAGCAAGTACAAACATATCTGCTGTACCGCCGTTCATAGCTGCCTGCAGTACTGAGAACTGTACATCGTTGATTATAAGTTCGCCGCCAAGAGCGTCAAGGTCATTTTGCGCCTGAACAAGCATAGCATAACCGGGATGATTACCTTCGCCGTCACCGCCGATGTAAACATTAACAGAAAGCTGCTCGCCATCTTTCATAAGCTTGCCGTCTGTCAGTACATATCCGGCATCTTCGAAGTAACCAAGAGCTTTATCTGTATCATATCCGTAATACTCTGTAGCTTCATCCGGATACTCAGCAAGTGTAGTTGTCATAGGACGCTCAATAACCTGAGCAAGCTCTGTTCCATAATAACCTTCAACTGAAGGTTGTCTGTTAAAGAGGTGCATTAAGCCTTTACGAACATCTTTATCAACATTATCAGCGTTTATTGCAAGATATCCGTATCCATTGTTATCAACAAGTGAATACTTAAGTTCTGCAGTATTAAGCTGATCTATTGCATCTTTACTTGCGCTCGGTACAGCTATATCGATTGTACCGTTCTTTAAACCGATTATAAGGTCGCTGTCGGTTACATACTGCCACTTAACGTTCTGTATGTAAGGCATACCTTCAAAATAATCGTTGTTTGCTACTGCAGTTACTATGTTATCGTCATATTTAACAAATTTATAAGGACCTGATCCTATCGGAGATTCCAGATTCTTAAGAAGTTGATCGTCTGCCTTGCCTTTTTCAAACGCACCATAGTAGTGAGAAGGAGCAAGAATACCGTTAATTGCACGGTCACCATATATGTCGATATCATAGAATTCAACAGTACATGTATAATCGTCAACTCTTACAATGCCGGAAATTGTATCGACATCAACACCATCCTCAAGGTTTCCGGTAATATAGTCTTCCTGTAACTTATTAAGGTAATAAGTATAAGGATCGTAATATGCTCCATAGTTTGTATACTCTACTTCTGCAAGTAAAGCAAGCATTGCATCAGCATCTGTTGCATCAATAGCAGCAAGTTGATCAGCAAAACCTTCGTCAGTTATATAATCCGACCAAGTATAATCTGTATCAACTTCTCCTGCAGGATCACCTGTCCACCAGCCGTCAAGATCAGTAGCTATGAGATAAGCAATATAATCTTCTTTCGATATATTCTCAATTGTATACTTTTCGTCTGCTTCTGTAACAAAGCCGGCTATAGTAGTCGAATAATCAGGGTCATCATAGTAATAGTCTTTCAATCCTACAATACTTGTAGATGTTGCCCATGTGCTGGACGGTCCGGAGTATCCGGGATCTGCATATACATAAAATGTATAAAGCAAGTCATCTATGTTTACAACTTCACCATCAGTAAATTTCATTCCTTCTTTTACTTTAATGGTATAAACGATATGTGTCGCTCCATCAACTTCTTTTTCCGCATATGTAATGGAGCCTGCCCAGTCAATCAACTCATTATTTGCGTCGATTCTTTGGGGTGAAACAAATATTTGATCTAATACCTGTTGATCATATGCACTTTCTGCATAGAATGGGTTGAATTTGCCTTCAAATGTCGATGTTGCGATAACTAAAGTATCAAACTCAGGATTGTAATCTCTGGATTCTGTTCCGGAAGTTGCTCCGGATGTCTCGGAAGTTGTTCCGCCGGGATTACATCCTGTTAACGGTAGTACCATCATAAGAACTACCATTATAAAAGCGAGTACTCTTTTCATTCAAAATTCTCCTCCTAATTTTTTTAGTCAATTGAAATCTCCATTGATGAATTGCTTAACAGCATAAAAGATCCTTTTGCTGGTATGCACATGATTTGTTAGTTCCACTCAAATTCAATTTTTTTAAGTAGAATTACACAAAAACACCAACATAATTTCACCTTTATTGTTGATATCATAATACAAAAAGCTCGGCTTGTCAAGTTAAAATTAGAAAAATCACAATATTGGAAAAATATTTTTAATGGTCGAACATATTTTCTGTCATAAAACGCTATAAAAATAATATATTTTTGTAACATTTGATAGCACAGTGTGATTTTTCGCATATCATCATTTTCTAATTATATTTTTTATTTCACAAATTATATTTAATCCAATTCTATAAAACTGTCAGTAATATTTTGAAAAACGATTTCGGTTTCATAAAACTGCCGTTCAGTCGTCCAGAAGACAAGCTGATAAAAGTTATTCATATCCTCTTTTATACTTACATAAAAACACACCTTCACTCCATCCGATACTCCTGATATTATAAAATTTAATGCATCCTCATCTCCGCTGATTAATAAACTCCCGTTGTTTGATGCGAGAATACTATCACGACTGAGAGCAAAATAATCCTCAATGGAAAAATTCATTTCAAAATCTTCTTTATAATCCAATATAATTACTAAGAACTGAGATTGTTTTGAATCACCGAGGCAAAGATCAGCATTTTCGTTCAGCTCATCAATTTCATGCCAGGAATATGGTACAGTTATTTTATAACTATTTTTTTCTCCAATAAAATCATGATATAACGGTTTTTCACAGGATGAAAATATAAATATCAATACGAACAAAAAAAGAGGTAGTTTTAGTTTGCTCATAACAGCCCTCCAAATAAAACTTCCTCTTTATTATTGGTTTATATTTATATGATTATTCTTTGCTATATCAAACTAATAATTGAATTTCCTTAGCAATTTGAAAAATGCTTTTACTATTTGGCTTTTTTTAAACTAATAAAATAATAATTCATTTGTTAGTTTGATTTAAATACAAATTGAATATGTTCTTCAGAAAACTTTTTTGTTAATAAGCTCACTATCGGAACAATAATAATCGATACAATCATAGCCGTAACCCCAAATTCCGGCGATAAGCTCTTTGCTACGTCAAATCCATTTATACTTGTAGTTATTGCTATCAATCCGATAACTATTGTTGCACCGGATAACACGCCTGCCCATGCACCGGCTTTTGTTGTACCCTTCCAGTACAGTCCCCAGAGCATAGGACCAATGAAGCTGCCCGCAACAACGCCCCAGGAGAAAGACATCAGGTTTACAATAAAAGATATATTAGCAGTAGCAAATAAATATGACAATAAGACGAAGAGAAGGCATAATCCTCTTGTCAATAACATTTGTTTCTTCTCGTCAGGGTTCTTCTTGACAACAGATACAACATCAACTGATATAGCTGTACTCGATGTCAGGACAACAGCAGCAAGTGTTGACATTGATGCCGAAAGAAGCAGAAGTAGAATTATACTTAATAATACATTGAGTAGTAGGTTTTCTGAAAATACTTTGAAAAGCATAGCCGGAACAACACCGTCGAATCCATTTACAACATCCGGTTTACCATTTTCAGCAGCTTGAACAAAAAGTCTGCCCATAGAACCGACAAGATATGCACCACAGCCTGTTATCAATGCAAACAGAGTTGATATAACAGCGCCCTTTTTTATTGCGGAATTATCTTTTACCGTATAATATTTATGTATCATCTGAGGAAGACCCCAAACACCGAAGCTGGTCAGTATTATATTAGTTGCGAGGAATTTTAATGTGTTAAAATTCCCACCCCATATGCTTGATAAATCCGGGTTTATCTCGCTGAGTTTCGAAATCCAGCCTGTTACTCCACCGACTTCAGGTTGAGCAAATAATATAGCGATCATAACAATAATACCGACTATCATAATCAATCCTTGAATCAGATCATTAAGTGCGGTTGCAACATATCCTCCAAGGACGAGATAAACTGCGGTCAGGAGTGCAACGATAAGCATAACTACCCAGTCCTGCGCACCGGTAAAGATTGTTGAAAACAATGAGCCCAATCCTTTATAGACGCTCGCAGCATACGGCAGTAGAAATATAAATATTATTGCTGCTGCATATATTTTCATGCCTGTTGAATTATATCGTCTTGCAAAAAATTCGGGCATGGTTTTTGCCTCGAGCTTGCGAGTCATGCTCCTTGTGCGTTTTGCGAGTATTTTCCAGGCAAGTAATGCGCCGATAAGAGCATTGCCGATACCTATCCAAATTGCAGAAACACCAAATCTCCACCCGAACTGACCTGCATACCCTATAAAAATAACAGCAGAAAAATATGATGTTCCATAAGCGAACGCTGATATCCAGGGACCCATTTTTCTTCCACCAAGTAAAAATCCGTCCAGTGTCTCAGCTTTCTTGCGGCTGTATAAACCTATCAGAACCATTCCTAATGAGAAAACAATAAGTGATATAATTGCAATTGTCTGTGCCATTCAGTCCAACATAGCGCTATACTGATGTCAATAAAATATTATATTGATGTGATCAAATTATAGCTCCACGCATCCTCCCTCTTCTTTATTGTATTATCATTTTAATATATTATCAAACTAGATTACATGCTTACATAAAAGGCAAGCTTTTGCTTGCCTTTTATTTAAATAGTAAATTATTTAAATTTACGTTTACGAGCTGCCTCTGATTTCTTCTTGCGCTTAACGCTGGGCTTTTCGTAATGCATTCTCTTGCGAAGCTCGGAATGGATACCTGAACGCAAATAAGATCTCTTAAATCTACGTAATGCACTGTCTATCGACTCGTTTTCTTTAACTTTTATCTCTGCCATTGTTTATCCCTCCCCACAAATAAGGATTTTTGAGCCGGAAATATAAAACCGGATCGAGGTTGCTGTTAAATCGGATGTGACAGAAACTTTCCTTGAAAATCTACTTCAAAAAAATCTAAAATAATCATAATCTTATAATATCATATGCGTGATATTTTGTCAATAATTATTATTAAACTTTGTTTTTCTCGATAATTTTATAACTTATATAGCAGCCTTGGCTGTTTCAACAAGCTTTGCAAAAGCTTCTTTATCGCTTACAGCAAGCTCAGCAAGCATTTTTCTGTTTAACATAATGCCTGTTTTCTTCAAGCCATACATAAATTTCGAATAATTGATGCCATTTACCTTAGCCTGCGCAGATATACGGGTAATCCATAATGCACGGAACTCGCGTTTCTTCTGCTTTCTGCCGGCAAATGCATAATTCCCGCTCTTCATTACAGCCTGTTTAGCCATTTTGAAATGCTTTGATTTTGCGCCCCAGTAACCTTTTGCTAATTTGAGTACCTTTTTTCTTCTTTTTCTTGTATTTAAAGCAGCTTTAATTCTTGCCATTTCTATATCCTCCCACTAAAATCTCAAAATTACTTAACATAAGGGATCATTGTCTTGATGGTCTTCGCAAATGTTTCTGATACATATGCAGAGGTTCTCAACTGTCTCTTACGCTTAGGGGCTTTTAATCCCAGCTTGTGTCTTCTGTTTGCATGATTCATCTTAACTTTACCTGTTCCGGTAACAGTGAATCTTTTTTGTGTAGCCTTATGTGTCTTAATCTTCCCCATCTTGTTTTTTTCCTTTCGATATATTGCCCGACTTCTTGGGACCAATAATCATCAACATATTATATCCCTCAAGCAGCGGTTGCTTCTCAATTATTCCTTGTTCTTCCAAGCTTTCAGCAAATTTCTGCATAAGTTCCATACCTTTTTCAGTATGAGTCATTTCGCGTCCTCTGAATCTGACAACAACTTTTACCTTGTCACCTTCACTCAAAAAACGGATTGCATGATTTACTTTAGTATTAAAGTCATGAGTATCAATACGGCATTTTAATTGAATCTCTTTTAATTCAACAATCTGACGCTTTTTACGCATTTCTTTTTCTCTTTTTTCTGTTTCAAAACGATACTTGCCAAAATCCATAATTTTGCATACAGGCGGTTTCGCATCGGGTGATATTTCAACAAGATCAAGTCCGGCCTCCAAAGCAGCTTTTAATGCGACTTCCATTTTTGTAATGCCGACCTGATTTCCGTCCTGATCGATCAGACGAACTTCTTTACTCCTGATTTGCTCGTTAATGTTTGACTTTTTACTGATAGCAGACACCTCCAAAAAATTAAGCATAGTTCAATATGTATGAACCCGAATAAATAAAAAATGCAGCACACCGGCCGCATACAATACAACATTTATTATGGCAATAATACAAACAGAAATTCTATTTGCTGCCAATATAACCGTATTGACCGCGACACCTTTGGTGTTCGGGTGTGGAATATAATATTCCAACTTCATTTTTACTTACGTTAAACCGATAAAAATCGTAAACAATTTATCAATTCAGCTTTACAAGTATAACACCTGTTTTCCTGTTTGTCAACAGTTTTTTAAATTAACATAATAAATAATCAAAAAATTGCCTGAATTTTTTATCAAAACACAATTGAACAGATGTGTCATATACTGAATTGAGGAAATTTTTAAACTCAATCTGTAAACGCAATCTATGTAATGGAGTAATGATGTGTATTATGGAAAAAACAATGGTATTGTCATCAATAACATATGCCATGCAGGCAAGCAGGCTGCTCGACAACTGCGGTATATATACAGAGCTTACAAGGTCGCCTGCTGTACAAAAGCTAAAAGGATGTGGATATGGTTTAATTATTGATGATTACAATATAATCGAGGCACGAAAAATACTGTCGAAATCGGGAATCCGAATTCTTGGTGTAACCGATTAAATTTGAAAGCAGGATAATAAATGATATATTTTGATAATAGTGCAACCTCATTCCCAAAAGATACGCGGGTTATTGATGCTATGTGTAAGGCATATGACCGCTTCGGAAATCCGGGTCGAAGCGGTCATGCTCCTTCTTTGGCTGCAGCAAAAGCGATATATTCGTGCCGGGAAACTATCGGCAGGCATTATAATGTATCACCTGAAAGGGTGATATTTTGTCCAAGCGCTACTTTTGCGTTAAATTTTGCGATAAAAGGCTTACTCCGAAATAAAGCAGCAACATCAAAGAACTCGGTCGTTATTATATCTTCTTTGGAACATAATTCAGTTTACAGACCTTTATATAAGCTTCACAAGCAAGGCTTGATCCAATTAAGGATAGTAAATATCGATATCGCTTCTCAAAGCAATGCATTGTCAGAAATCAGAAAAGCAATATGTAAAAACACTATACTTGCAGTGTTTACCCATGCTTCGAATGTATGCGGCTATATTCTGCCGATATACGAGATTGCAAAGCTAACAAGAAAAAAAAAGGTTCCTCTGATAGTTGATGCTGCTCAGAGCTGCGGTCATATACCGATGGATGTTGACAGCAATGATATTGATGTTCTCTGCCTTGCTGCCCACAAGGGTATTGGTGCTCCATTTGGAACAACAGCCATGATCCTTGGTAAAAATTGCCCTGATATTGAGCCTATAATCGAAGGCGGTACAGGCAGCATATCACTTTCGGGGAAAATGCCGAATTTTTATCCTGATAAACTTGAAGCCGGAACACAAAATGCTCCTGCAATACACGCTTTAGAGACTGCTGTTTCGTTAATCGATTATAATAATCAGCAAGCGATGGCTGTATATCGTTTTATAAAAGACGAAATGCTTAAGATGCCTTTAATTACATTAACTGGTTTATCTGAAAACACTCTTCCTGTATTGTTATTCAATCATAATAATATTGACAGTGAAACGGTTGGAGCCCTGCTGGCTAAAAACAGTATTTGTGTGCGTGGGGGTTTTCATTGCTCACCGCTTGCTCATAAATCACTCGGCACAAACAAAGGCGGTGTAAGGCTAAGCTTTTCAAAATATAATACAATTGAAGAAGCGGCGATTTTTATTAATCAAATAAAATGTCTTTGTTAATCTTTTATTTTTGCTTGACAGGTGTTTATAGATATGTTATATTGTATTTATGAAATTTTACTATAATGAATCGTAAAATTCATTAATTAGTTTAATATTTAGAAAGGAAGAGAATTTTGAATAACATTAAGCGTTATTTATGTTTGGTTCTTTGTATTTGCCTTGTTGCGGTATCATTCGTAGCCTGCCAAAACGATAAAGAAGAATCAAACGCAACAAGTATAACACAATCAAACGAATCTGAAGCACCGGAATATCTTGTCCCTCATTTAGGAGAAGCCGATCTGGATGGTTTTACGCTTACCTTCCTGGCAGCTCAGGACAGAGCTGATGATGCGTATGACGAATGTCAGTTCAATACAGAGGAGCAGACAAACGAACCTGTCAACGATGCCTTCTACAACAGAAACAGAAAAATAGAGCAGGAGTACAATTGTAAGATTCAATTACTTACAGTTGAAAACGCAACAAAGGTTGTTGAAAAAATCCGTGAAGCTGTACAAGTCGGTTCCGCTGATTTCCAGGTCGCTGCTGCAGGAATTACTTATCTATCAACTCTTGCAACCGAAGGTCTTCTATATGATTTCAATACCCTCCAGGATTCCAAATTAAACCTTGAGGGCGATTGGTGGGATCAGGCAGCTATTAGAGATATTTCAATAGCTGATATGCTTCACTTTATCACAGGTGATATCGTTGTTACAGACAATGAAGCTACATGGGCTGTATTCTTCAATAAAACAATAGTCGAAACGCTTGACCTTGACAATCCTTTCGAGCTTGTACGTAATAATGAATGGACATTAGATAAGATGAACGAAATGGCCCTGACAGCAAAAACCGACGATGGTGATAGCACTAGGACAGTAACCGGCAACGATCAATGGGGACTAATCGCACAGACATATGACGGTGTTGCATACATGTGGGGTGCTGAGCAGGCGATGGTCACAAAAGATGCTGATGATCTCCCTGTATTCCGTCTTAAGGATCAAACTAATATTGATGTTTGGGGCGACGTTTTTACACTTCTTGTAAATCAAGATTATACAGCAATGGCTGATTTCTTCTATGCATGGAACTCAGCTGACTATAAAATAGTTGGTCAAAACTTTATAGATGGTAAAGCATTGTTTAGAGCAAATGCCATTTCAACTGTTAACTCAGCCGAAATGAGAGAAGCCGAGCTCAGCTACGGTATCCTCCCGATGCCCAAACGTGATGCTAATCAGGAAGAATATTCTTCTTCTTGTACAGTATACTGGGCAACCTTCCTTACAATACCGACTGTAATTGACAGCTCTGAAATCGAGAATACAACCTTCGTTCTCGAAGCAATGGCTTATCTCGGCAAAGAGATGGTAACATATGAATATTATGACAAAACTCTGAAGAATAAACGTCTTCAGGATACTGACTCTCCTGACATGCTTGACCTTGTATTCAAGAACAGAACATTCGACCTCGCAGCTATATATAACTGGGGTGGAACAAATGGCGCGTTATACTTCTATACAAGTCTGATAGGTGCTAAGAGTGACAATATCGTTTCATATACAGACGAAAGACTTTCTATTTTTGAAACTGCAATGAACGAAACAATTGAAGCATTCCAGGAAAATAAAGCAGCTGAATAATTATATTAAAGAATTTAAGGGTGTTGCGAAAAGCAACACCCTTATTTTATTTCATCAGCTATTGCGACGATCTTTTGCAGTCTGTGATATATACCGGATTTACTGATTTCAGGTACAAACATATGTCTGAATTCCTCAAGGCTCATTTCCGGGTATTCAATTCTCTTTAAAGCGGTTTCTTTAAGCTCAGGCGGCAGTTTGCCTATTTCACTTTGTTCATCCAGCTTACGGATTGCTTCAAGCTGGATCGCTGCAGCAGTTACCGCTTTATCTATATTCGCAGTTTCACAATTGGTCAGCCTGTTTATATTATTACGCATTTCCTTTGTTATTTTAGTGTTCATAACTTCAAGAGAATGCTTTGTTGCTCCTATATAAGCCAAAAAGTCTTCAATCCGTGAGCTGTCCTTATAATATAAAGATAGTGACTGACCTCTGATAATTCTCTTGGGTGAGAAGCTAACTTCGGATAACTGCTTTTTGATAGAATCTATATGTTTTTTACCTATTATCATTTCAAGATGATAGCTCTTTTCGGGGGTTGTGACATTGCCGCAGCTTAAAAAGATTCCCCTGATAAAAACCATTATACAATGCTCGCAGCCAAACAGTTTATCATTAATATAATCCGATTCAAGCGGAAGCTCTGCAAGTATGAAGTCAACATCCTGAGAGCTTTCAACATGAAGCTCATATCCGTTGTTGACCTCAAGTATAACCGCTTTGAACGGGTATAAATTTGTAATAAGTTCTTCTGCCAAAGCTGCAACATTTTTATGTTCGGTTTTTAAAACAATACTGTGTTTTGTTATCCGGGACGGCAATAATAATCCATAAAGAAGCGATTTATGACAGCAATTTTTACGTTCCTTAATTTCGCAAAGGTATTGTTTGACCTCAGATGAAAAAGACACTCTGCAACCTCCCTCGCCAAATAGGCAGTTCATAACTTCCTATTTTTATTATTTTCAATTATACATACTTCACATTCGAGCATAACCCCCGATTGCTCGAAAACTCGAGCTTTTATAATATCAATCAGCTCTCTGACATCTTTCGCTGTTGCATCACCGGTGTTTATAATAAATCCGGCATGTTTCTCTGATACCATCGCACCGCCGACAGTCATCCCCTTAAGCCCTGCTTTTTCAATCAAAGCTCCAGTATAATTATTTTGCGGCCTTTTGAATACACTGCCCGCACTCGGAAAATTCAATGGCTGGCAGCCCTTACGTTTGCTCATATAGGTATCCATCTGCTCAATAATTGTTGTCTTGTCACCGGATTTCAGGTTTAGTGTTGAATCAATAAGGATTAACTTTTTTTCTTGAAGAACCGAATGGCGGTAGCCAAATCTCAGCTCTGTTGCATTTAAATTACATATTTCGCCTTCAGAATCAATTGCTCTGCAGTTTATAACAATATCAGAAAGCTGCCCGCCATATGCACCGGCATTCATATATACTCCACCGCCGACCGTGCCAGGAATGCCATAAGCAAACTCAAGACCTGTCAATACATTATCTCTGGCAAAAGCAGAAAGAGTGTTTAGTGTTACCCCTGCTTCGGCAATAATCGTATTCCCGACAAGCCTGATGTCTTTCATTTCGGTTGTAAAAACAACCGATTTCCGCAAGCTTTCGTCCGGGAAAAGAACATTAGACGCATTACCGAAAACATAATATTCCTGTTTCTCGGAATTAAACTTTTTAATAAGCCCGATTAATTCATCTGCGGTTTCAGGATAATATACATACTCCGCATTCCCGCCGATTTTAAATGAGCAATGTTTTAAAAGCGGTTCATCTTGATATATTTTCATTTTCATGTACGCCTTAATAATTTATATATCTTAATTATATGTGATTCAAGTTATGATGTTGATTATTTTAAGAAAGATTTTGTTGTCTGAAGGACATATTCTCCGTATTCCTTAGTTGTAACTCCGGTGTTTCTGCCGGTAATAACAAACTTTTTATCTTCAAACATACAGAAATCAAGCGCTTTTGTCAAAGCAGCAGCCTTATCTGCATAACCTATATGCTCAAGGAGTAATACACCTGCGCGCAGCATCGAGCATGGATCCGCATATATATCTCTTCCCTCTGCAACCATACGAATAGCTGAGCCGTGAATTGCTTCAAACATTGCATATCTTTTACCAATGTTTGCACTTCCGGCAGTACCTACACCACCCTGAAACTCAGCTGCTTCATCTGTAAGGATATCACCATAGAGGTTAGGCAGAATAAGCACTTTAAAGTCGCGGCGTCTCTTTTCGTCAACCAGCTTTGCGGTCATGATGTCAATATACCACTCATCAACCGATATATCCGGATATTCTTGTGCGATTTCTCTGCAAATGCTCAGAAACTTACCGTCAGTTGTTTTAATGACGTTTGCTTTTGTTACGATTGTAACTCTGCTCTTGTTGTTTTTCTTCGCAAATTCGAAGGCAAGACGTGCGATACGCTCACTTCCTTCGGTTGTTGTTACAGTAAAGTCAAGTGCCAGTTCGCTGCTTACATTTATACCCTGAGAACCGACGGCGTATGAGCCTTCAGTGTTTTCGCGAAAAAATGTCCAGTCGATTCCTTGTTCAGTTACTTTTACAGGTCGTACATTCGCAAAAAGATCCAGTGATTTACGTATAGCAACATTTGCGCTCTCAATATTTGGCATGCCATCACCTGCCTGAGGTGTTGTTGTCGGCCCTTTGAGTATAACATGGCATTTTTTAAGCTCTGCGAGAACGTCATCAGGGATAGCTTTGTTTACTGCTATACGATTTTCGATCGTAAGTCCGTCTATCTTTACGAATTCAATTTTACCGTTTTTCATTTCATCTGCAACTAACTGTTCAAGAACAGCTTGAGTAACCGTTGTAATGCTCGGTCCGATACCGTCACCGCCGCAAACACCTATCTTAATCTTATCAAGCTTGGAATAGTCAACAAATCCGTCACTTTCTTTAATTGCGTCTGCTCTTTCAAGCTGTTTTTGCAGCAGTCCACGGAAATGTACAACTGCTTTTTCAATTGATTCACTGTAATCTCTTTTTATCATCTGGTTTACCTCTTTATTTATTTATTTTTTATTTTAATTATAATAATTTTTGTGCAATTTTATCCTCAGCATCCGTTAAAATGATTATTACTGATTTTAAAATTGTGTAAAGTATAAGTAATCAGGTTTACATAAAATCGGGTTTCTGATTGTCATAAATATTATTTATCCACTGTTTCCACAGGGTTATCCACAACCACAATTGTGTAATATCGCATTTTTTTATCTTTTATGTGCATAATTTTTATGTTTTCCACAGGGTTATGCACAGGTTGTGAATAAGTATTATGTCTAGCAGATTATTATTGATAATTATAATATTATGAATTTTTTTGCTTTGCTTCCTGCAAATTTGTACTTTCAATCCGCTGAACTCGTTGCAAATGCATTCAGAGTCATATCAGATATATTACCTTTTTGCAGCTCGAAAAATGCCTGTGCTCCAACCATCGCAGCATTGTCACCACATAATGATATTGGCGGAAAATAAAATTCAACATTATATTTACCGCAAAGTGTAGAAATTGCATTTCTGAGATTTTTTGATGCTGCAACTCCGCCGGCAAGAACAATCGGTCTGCGTTCTTCATTTTGTATCAGTACTTCAAGGCGAGATGTTATGTTATTTACAAGCGCATTCATATACGAAGCAGCTATATCGGTCTTCATCTTCTCATCGATTTCAACCTGCCTGCTCTCAAGTGTATGGGTGTAGTTTATAACTGAAGTTTTCAGGCCTGAAAATGAAAAGTCATACGGTGAACCGTTCACCTTGCTAATCGAAAAAGGGATTGCATGAATATCTCCCTGGAATGCCAGTTTATCCATCGACGCACCGCCCGGATAAGGAAGCCCTAAAACGCGCGCAGCTTTATCAAGTGCTTCGCCTGCGGCATCATCGCGAGTCTGTCCGATAGTTCTGTATTCTGTATAATCGTCAACAGCAAGAATGGATGTATGTCCTCCTGATACAACAAGCGCATAAAATGGAGGTTTTAATTCAGGGCGAGCAATATAATTCGCTGCTATATGGGATCGGATATGGTGAACTGCAATCAACGGTTTCTGCGCCGAAAACGCTAATCCCTTTGCAAACGAGACACCGGTCAGCAATGCTCCGATCAACCCGGGAGTGTTTGTTACAGCAACTGCGTCAAGCTCATCGACTGTTATCTCTGCATCGGTCAAAGCTTTTGCAACTGTACCACTCAAAGCTTCTGTGTGCGCTCTTGATGCGATTTCGGGGACTACTCCTCCATACAATGCATGTATATTAATCTGTGAAGCAACCACATTTGACAGCAACTCACGACCGTCTTCAACGACTGCTGCTGAGGTTTCGTCACAGGATGTTTCTATTGCTAAGATTCTCATCTAATACCTTCTTTTATATATCATTACATAGGCATCTTCGCCTGTGCTATAAAATTTCTTTCTGATTCCTGCTTTAATAAAGCCTTTCTTTTCATATAAAGCAATAGCAGGTGTGTTTTCAACACCTACCTCGAGAGAAACAGCTTCTGTATTTTCTTTATCTGCATATCCAAGAAAAGTATCCATAAGTTCGGCTCCGATACCACAGCCTCTATAATCCGGATGCACCGCAATGTTAATCATTTGTGCATCACCTGACACAATATAAAAGCAACATATGCCTACCAAAAGCTCATCGTCAAGAGCGATATAATAAACTGCATTCGGACATGTCAGGCAGCTTCTGATATCTTCCTCTGCCCATGCAGTATTAAGAGTCTGTTTTTCAAGTAAGCAAGCTGCTTTTATATACTCTTCGCTTAGTTTTTTTATATTTATCTTCATTTCATTTCTATTCCGAAGCTGTCTGTTCGCTCTCGGCTTCAGATATGTCGGAGGTTTCATCACCCGTTCCGATCATTTTATCCTTGATTATTTCGGGACAAACAACGCATTTCTGTGTCGAACGATCATAAAGAAAACAATCACCGTTAATATCCATCATAAAAATTACTGTATAAGTCAGACCCGGGTAATCGGGTGAAAGCAGCCTAATATGAAAAATGGTGTCTTCATCTACCTGTGCCGGAATGATAGCAATGTTATCGCCAAGTATTGCATCTACAACAGCGTTTGTACAAGGCGTACCGTCTTCATAATCATCAGTTAAGCTTTCTGATAAGTATTCTGGTGCGGCAGGAAATTCACCGACAATAATATCTTGTTCGCCAATGACATATATTTGTGCTGCAACAGCATTAAAGTTTCCAAGTGTTATTTCCGGCACATCCGAACGTCTGTAAACACCGCCAAGCAGATTCTCTTTCTCTGAAATAAATTTGTCAGATGCTTCAAATTGAATTTCATAAAGTTCAAGATCTCCGACCTTACCATATAAATCACCTATAGCGTATGCTTTTACACTGACTGAACATGGTATATAATATGTGTCATTTGATTTCAGCCATAATGCTCCTTCATCGGTTTTGCGAAAGTTTGCAATGCTCTCACAGGATGTAAACATTGTTGTTGTTGTTATTACTGATAATAAAATTAATATGGCAATTTTTTTAATTTTTTTCATGGAAAACTCATGCTTTCTTTTGGAGTTTATGTATTTTCGGTTTGCCGAAGTTCCATCATTCTGATAGAGACACAAACTCGCTGGTTGAACAAATTGAGATTGGAAGCGATGCTTCTGTTTGTTCAACCTATCATCCCTTATCAATATCCGCTTTTGCCGCTCAGGCTGTCATCCTCGGTAATCCAGTCTTGAACCTCATATGTTGTATATTCGGTTGCATTTTCACGAACAATAACTCTTTTTATGCCGGAATTTATTATCATCCTCTTGCACATCTGACAGCTGCATACATTCGATACCACCTCGTTTGTTTTAGGATCAACACAGGTCATATACAGGTCAGCATCAATCATCTGCTCACGTGAGGCTGCAATTATTGCATTTGCCTCTGAGTGAATCGAGCGGCATAACTCATATCGTTCACCACGCGGAATTTGCATTTTTTCGCGAAGACAATATTTCAGATCGCTGCAATTTACACGCCCCCTCGGTGCTCCGTTGTACCCGGTTGAAATAATTGAATCATTTTTAACAATTATTGCGCCATACATTCTACGAAGGCAGGTGCTCCTCATCGCAACAGACTGTGCGATATCAAGATAATAATTTTCCTTTGATACTCTCTCCATCAGTGTTCCCTCTCTAAATTTTATTATGTTTATTTTTTAAAAATTCCTTCATTGCCATAAGAAGTGGTAAGCCGAGTCCATAACACACCACTGTTTGGCCAAGCCCTACCGTCGCCATATTGACATAAAAAGCCGTTAACGGGAAATCAACAAAAGTTTTTCCGGCTTCAGAATAGGTTATTACAAACCCGATAACCAAAGCATTAATAATAATCGGCGGTAAGGGTGCAAGATAACGGTTTTTTATCCTGCTTGTCCAGAATGCTGCTCCCAAAGTTGCGAGACTTCCGAAAATAATATCCAAAACCGCAAAAGGCGAATATATTATATTTGATGTTAAACATCCGATAAAAAGGCCAATTATAGCTTCAGGAAATATAAACGGTAATACTGTCAATGCTTCAGAAACTCTGAATTGTATTGCACCATAGCCGATAGGTGCCAGAGCGAGTGTTAATGTCGCATAAGCAGCAGCAATCATTGCTGTCATTGTTATTCTTTTAACCCATATTCTTCTTTGCATAACTTACTCTCCAACTCTCTAAAATAATATCAAACAAGTAATCAGTTTATAACAAAATAATTATATAACATACATAATAATTTTGCAAGTTAATATTTTGTAACAACTAATAATATACTAAACTAACAAATGAATTGTGATTTTATCATTCGAGAAAAGCCTATGCTTTTTGGCTTTTCTCGAATGTCTTTGGAAATTAATTTATTTGTTTTATATAGCATATAAATATTACTTCAACAAAAATATCGATTTGAATATTTTATATATTTTATTGACATCGGGAAATATAAGGCTTATATGAGGTATGGTTTAACTTTTATCGGGACACATATTGACATAAAAATACAGCCAATATATAATTGACTGTATGTTAATTTTTTAACATGCTTCGGCGTAACCTATGGAGAGGAAATGGGCATTATATACTGTAGAGAGCGGTCTGCAGTATATAAACGGTATAAGCTTTAGCGTATGCTAAAGCTTATACTATTTTATTTTGATGTGAATCTATCTAGATAATCATCTATAGCTTTGTGGATACATTTTATATACGATTTATTCAATGAATAATAAATTTGTATATTTTCTTGTTTTGATATAATAATTATCCTGCTTGTTATAAGTATATGCAAATGCCTTTGTATAGTTGTTGTAGAAGCAAATAACTGACGTGCAAGCTGACTGAGAGTAAGTTCTTCATGCTTTAACAGAGTTTCCATAATATCTACTCTCAAGGGGTCCGAAAAAACATTTAGAATGCTTTTGATATCTTTTTTATTACAAGTTGCCTTATAATCAAGATTCGCTCGATGCTTTATTCCGAGCAACATCAATACATCTGATTTATCAAGTTTTTGATCTACGTAATAGATATATCTATTTAATAATGAATACGAAATCTGCGCTTCATGGATTTGAGCAATTTCGATCTTCCACATTTCATGGTATAATTGAATAGCTTCTTTTTGTTTTGATAATTTAAATTCTGATTTTAATATTTTGGATTGTTTCAAATGTAACTTTTGAATGACCTTATATATTTTAAGCAGACTGTTCTTCAGTAGTTCTCTTGTATAGTCAACATTTGTCAGAACAAACATTGTTTGGTATTGTAAATCAACAGAATAATTCAATGTCCCTATAGAGTCAAGCATAAGCTTGACATCTTTATTTTTGATTATCTTTTCCAGATCCTCTTCTTTCGGATAATGAAGTAGCTGTTTATATAAAAGAGGTTTGAATTTAGAATCATCTTCAATCAATCTGATATAATCATTAAAGTTATGAGTGAAGATATCAAGATGCATCGTAAAAAACTCCACGATGAATGGAATATATTCACCATCACAATAATAAAACGGCGTCAAATATGGAGATATAGCCTCAACTTCATCTTTGATTTCATCATAAAATTCGAATAATATCTCATGGCCTTCAGTTTTAAATGTTGCTTTCTTCTGTAAAAATTCTTTATTGAAATAAATTACACCAAAATACAGTGTATCGTAGAGCTCCCCTATATTATTGTTATAAATCAAAGCAGCGTTATCACACTTTCTTTTGTAGCTGTATATAAAATGTCAATTGCAAGAATATTCTATCCTACAATGAAACTATGATAACACTATTACTATTATAAATCAAGGCTTTTTCGTGAATTTCGATATTTAAAAAAGAAGAAATTTGTTAAACTTTCAAATTGTATTTACATATTTAATCAATTGTATTATAATAAATTGAATTGATAGAAAATCATGGCATACATTAATATATCCTGCTATGTCTATTAGCTAATGTATATTAAACAAACAAATGAATATTGATTTGATCATTCGATAAAAACCAGAAATAAAAGAGTTTTCATCGAATGGCTGATGTGATTCATTTGTTGGTTTCATATAGGAAAGAAAGGATTCAGATATGGATAATATAAAACCGGCATCAAAGCATGTCAGCGAATCCAGGACCGAGCATGTAGAAATAGTTTTGCTTGAGCATCTTAACGGATTCAACCGTTTATTCGGCGGAAAGTTGGTCGAATGGATTGATATAGTTGCAGCAGTCGTTGCAAGAAGGCATTCTAACCGGAATGTAACAACCGCTTCAATTGATAATCTCCAATTCAAAGAACCCGCATATATAAATAATACTATTGTTCTTCAAGGTCGTATAACCTATGTCGGTAAAACCTCAATGGAAGTCAGAATCGATACCTTTGTTGAAAAGCTCAACGGTGATAAACGATTGATTAACCGTGCATATCTCGTGTTGGTCGCTCTTGATGAAAATGAAAATCCCGTTCCAGTGCCCGGACTGATACTTGAAACAGACGAGGATAAGGATGAATGGCAGTCAGGAATCCGCCGCCATGATCTGCGTAAACAGAGACGAATTGATAATTATTAATTAATCTAACAAAATACCATGATACGGTGGGGCTTCGTTGCTCTGCCGTTATTTATTCGCCGCAGCTTAACTGTTCATCAACCGTCAGCGAATTGAATATGGATATCTGGTTGCTGCCAGTTGTCAACGTACTGCGAATAAACGGAGAGAACAGCATATTCCCTCCCTGGTATTTACCATTGCAGGTAATAAAATAAATACTTCTTTTAAGCGGAACCCTCATCTTTTTCAATACATCATGAGTAACTATACAGTATCTGCGTACTTCAAGTATGCGTTTTGCATAGGTGATCCCTATACCAGGTACACGGATCAATGTTTTAAAATCTGCTTTATTTATCTCAACAGGGTACATAGCCATATGCCGAAGTGCCCAAGCTGCTTTGGGATCAATATCCTCCTGCAGGAAGGGTGATTCATCGGGTGTAACATCATCAGGGGTAAATCCATAAAGTTGGAGAAGCCTGTCTGCCTGGTACAATCTCGCCATCCGCCAATAAGGAGTTTGTGTCAGCTTCAGATTCTCGTTTTCGTAGCCTTTCGCCTCGTATCTATATTGAAACGCAGTATAATACACCCTTTTCAGATGGTATTTGTCATATAGCGCATTGGATAGCCTCATTATTGTCCTGTCATCCTCGTTGGTGCTGCCCGCCATAAGCTGTGTTGTCTGAGTTGTAGCAAAGATATTTCCTTCATATTTTGCCGTTAAAATTTGATCAGAAATGCTTCGCATAGGAGTCAGTATTATTTCCTTGCTTTTTTGCTTTGCAATCCTATTATACCCCAAGCTTTGCGCAACCTCGATATTAACACTCAGGCGGTTTGCATATTGTCCGGTTTTTGCTATCAGCAGCGGATCTGCGCTTGGCATAACTTTCGCATGAATAAAGCCTTTGTAATAAAGCTGCTCACGCATTATTTTAACGCTCTCAGCAATCAGCTCCTGTGTGTAATTTGGATTCTTATATATCGCCGAGGAAACAAAAACACCATGCCCGTTTCTTATCGCCATATCGACCGCCATTTTAGCAACATCGACAGGTGTATTGTAATAATTGCCTCTTTCTTCCCTGCTACATCTGCAACCGCAATATGCACAATTAAAAATACATTTGCTTGCAACATATATCTTTGGTATTTTAGGCAGTGCCGGTTTTGCTTTAATGTCCGAAGCACAAAGAATTGCCGTTGATTCGGCATCGCCGTCCGTTCCGACTTCAAATTTTGCATCTTCGCTCATCAGAGCGATCTTCTCACCGATATCAAGATTTTTTGGAATAATAATACTCGACATAATAACACCCCCCCCACCATGATTTTCAAGGGAACCGGATTTTGCCGGTTCCCTTGATTTCGAATTAAACTATTGCTGCGATTTTTTCGAAGAATTCTTCCTTTGTATCGCAAACAACAAATTCGCCATTCAGAAATCCGTATACCTTACCCTGAAGTTCGGGAAACCGAGCTGCACATTTTCCTATGCAAGCTGTTGTATGATCCTTTGCTTTGACCTTGCCCTTCAGTTCGGAAACGTCAAATCCCGAACATTTTTTACAAACTTTGACCTTTTTGATTTCTGCCATATTTATAACCATTCCTTTTCATAGTGTACGATGTTTCGTGCGGTTCCGGCTTGCTGGAATTGCCGCCCCTTGGCGGCAAAGTCACAAAACTCGCTGTCTGAAAGAAAATTTGTTTTCTTTCAGACTATTTCCTCCAATATTTTTATTTTATAACTCGTCGATTTCCAACGATTTTAATGTGACTGTACTGCCCCACGCGGAAGCAACTTTTACTGTTGATCTGATCTTCAAGCTTGGAAATTTTTTCAGTTCTGATATATATTCGAAATCGCTGCTTATAAGTCTCAGCTCATCATTTACATAAATTTCGGTTTTATCCTTGCCGATTATCCAGATTATATCGACAAATTCATTTGTCGCAACACTGCCCGTATTCTCAAAACCATACGCATTTCCTGATATAATATCATGTACTCTCAGCTCACACGGATTGCATTCCCAGTTAAATATAACCTCTCCGCGATTAAAAAACAGCCTAATATTTGTACTGTCTGTCATCGCTGTTGCCTTGATTTTTAAAGGCAGTGAATATTCTTTTTCGGATTCAATGCAGGTGTCATCACCGTAAAACCTCATCACTGCACACTCCGGACTTTGATACAAGCTGTTTTCAAACACCTTTGCCTGCCTTAACGACAGTATGTTTATTTCTTCCATTCTTTTTATCCTCCTGTAATATTAATTTGGTTGCTGATATGAAGTCTGCCGTCATTTTCAGAAATATACGGTTCAATGCTTTTCATATATGAAAATTCACTCAGTCTTGAAAGACAGTTTCTGATTACATATGCACCGAATGGGCTTGCGTATTTATCATGATCGCTGTTCATGACAAAGCTTTTCTGAACCATGTTCAACAATGAATATTGCTTTGTCTGTTCATCACACTTTACAGAAAACCGTTCGATTTCCGGCTGAGAAATTTGATACGACAGTTCTGAAAGTGCCAACCAATAATAAAATACCACCCCCGAATGACGCTTCTTATCAAATAGGTGTGTTCTGATTCCATTGATAAGCTTCTGCATCCATTCGATTTCATCGGGATATGCTGTACCTAAAAACCTCAGTACAATAATTGAAGTTTCAAAGCATTCACCCATTTCGCAAAAATTTCCGAAGCAGGTTGTCTTCAGTCTTTTCTTTGTCCTTTCAAGCATCTGCTTAACTTTGCCGTTATCTCTTGCAAAGATAGCAAGCAGTCTGAGTATTTCAAGCTCATACGCATTTGCGGATAAAATATGAGTTTTTGGAGTTATCGTTGATAGAGTAACATATTTCCTGCCTTCATCGTATGGAGTTATAAAAAACAGCGGATACATCTCCCTTAAATCACCGTTTTCAGCTAAAGGTGCATTTACACCCTTGTGAAAACGCTTTACCGTTTCTTCAGAGCTGATCTCTTCGAGAAATCGGTTGACAATACACCTTTTATCATCATCAGGTATAATTTCACCTTTGAGAAGTGCGAAATTCGCTTTGAAGACAATCTCATATAAAGAAAGTCCCCTGTATTCGCCCCATATCCGTGTCAGCATTCGGTGATATGCCTTCATAAACTTCCCCTTCGATTTATTAATGCGGCAATTAAATATTCATTGTATGATGTCGAAAAGTCTTTGACTTATGGACTTTTTGCCGTCATATAAATAAGTATTATTTAACTGCCGTTTTAATAATATACAATCCATAATCTAAGATAACATTTCCCTTTTCATCACGGGTTGTGTAGCGTGGGCAGTTATAACGTTCGAAAAACCAGGGATCCTGCTGAAGCTCCCAACCCGATTCCTTGATTTTTGCAACACACATATTGTGAGGCTCAAGTCCGTATATTTCGCCATTATCTTCGCTGCCGTAAATCCAGCAAACTCCGACATCGCCGGCGGGAACAATTACTGACTGGAAACCTTCGGGAACCGATGTGTTTTCTGAGAAAAACATCCCTATCCAATACTCAAATTCGCCCTTACGACGCATTAAGCCGAAATAGGAATCATTGTTTTCGGGAGCAACACCGAGTTCTTCGATCTCATCGAACCAGCTTTTACTGAACCATTCACCCCATTTGTTTCCGAAGCCACCGTCAGCGCCTCTATCTTTGTCGGTATAGCGCTTTCCGATAAATTTAAGTGAAGGGCAGCTTTCTTTGTAGCACTTTACAATTTCAACCATCTTTAACCCATCCTTTTCTGAAATATAAAAATATAACCCAGTTAGCAAACATCTGTTTGTATTATATCAAACATTTGTTCTGATTGCAATAGGTTTATAAAAATATTTAAAATTAGACAAGAAAAAATCGCTTCCCATATAAAAATACAAGAAGCGACAGATTGTTTTTAAAGATCAAATTGAAATTTTCTTTTTTATTTGTTGTAAAAAATACAAAAGTATAATCGCTGCACTAAATGAAAGCAGACTTCCGAACAAGAACGGAGCTGTAGCGCCGAATATGCTCCACAACCAGCCGGCTAATACACTTGCTGGCAGAAGAGCAATACCAACTATAGTCTGATGCAAGCCAAGCACTGTGCCTTTGATTTCCTCCGGTGCTATATCGGTTATAAAAGCTCTCTCGACACCTGCTGTCATTGCTGTATAGAAACCGTAGATAATAAATGCAGCAACAAGCGTTATCTGATGATTTGCGAATGCAAATCCGCAATATACAGCAGAAAATGCTAAGTATCCGCCGACCAACAGTTTTTTTCGTCCGATTTTATCGGAAAGTTTTCCGAAAGGAATTGCAAACAACGATGCGACTATGTTGTATATCAGGTAAAGAAGCACCACATTTGAATCATTGAATCCAACATCCTTCGCTCTTAAAAGCAGGAATGCATTCGATGAATTCCCGAGTGTGAATATCAAGGCAACAAGCAAGAACAATTTAAGATTTTTATCAAGTTTCTTTATGTTTTTCCAAAATGGCTCACGAACTTTGACTACCTTTGCTTCTTTTTTCTCTTTAACAAGCAACATTAAAACAAGTCCGATTGCAGCGGGTATTATTGAGATAAGAAACAGACTTTTAAAATCAAAGCTGCTGCTTTTCATTATTATAAAAGCAAGGAATATACCCAATGCCGAACCAGCCATATCAAGCGCTTTGTGAATTCCAAATGCCTGACCGGTTTTTCCGTTCTCAGCGTTTTCAGAAACAAGCACATCTCTCGGTGATGTTCTGATTCCCTTGCCTATTCTGTCAATTACTCTTGCAGTCAGTATTCCGAGCCATGAGCCGGCAGCAACTAATGCGAGTTTATAAACCAGCCCTGTTGCATACCCCAAAAATGCGATAGGTTTTTTTAATTTATACTTATCGGTTATATATCCGCTGAAAACCTTAAGAAGACTTGCTGCACTTTCCGCAATACCTTCAATAACGCCAACGAGTGCAGGAGTTGCACCAAATACTGCTGTCAGATACAATGGTATCAATGGATAAACCATTTCAGAACTTACATCGGAAAAGAAACTCACAAACCCCAAAAGCAATATATTTCTGAATCCGATTTTAATTACTTTTTTCAAATTTATCATTTCCTCTGTTTGTTTCTATATCCGTTATAATATCACTGTTACATATACAAGTCAATTGTTTAGGTTTATTTTTTACATTCGGGATATACTATTTATATAAAATGAAAGGATTTTAAAATGAACAGAGATGATATGCCTTTAGGCTTTGGAATGGCTCTTGCACAGAATTATAATGCTATGTCATTCTTTACAAATTTATCAACAGACCAACAACAACAGGTGTTGAATCAGACGCAATCTATAGGTTCAAGAGATGAAATGCAAGCTTTTATTGAACAGCTTGCCAAAGGTAACACAAACTTTATTGGGTAAATAACAGCTGTCCGGTAGTTACGGGCAGCTGTTTATTTGATTTTGAATTATTCAAATTAAAACGAGTTGACTTTGTTTATATATGTGGTATTATTATTGATTCAATTACTTATTGAGTCTGTTTTTTATGAATTCAATCATCACTTTCTGTTTATTGAAACACTCCTCATGCTATACTTGTACAAACGCAACAACCGAAATTCCGATTATTTTCTCGGCTGTCAGCAACCCTATTATTCCGAGCTTGTCGAAGCATTCGATAAGACAGATAAAATATCACCGGAGTTTCGAACTTAATCGCTATCGAAGATATTTTAACACTTGCACAACAGGTTACTCCCCAAGCAAAGACCTTTGATTTTGTTTACAACTCAAGCGAAATAAACTCAATAGCAGGTATTATCCATGTAATGCTGTTCGAGCTTGAAAAATAATACAGACAAAAGCTTACGCCGGGATTTCCCGGGCGTAAGCTTTTGTACTAATTAGGGATATAAATATATCATTTCTTATGGTAACCAATACTATTTATCAATAACAAGTATAGATGCAGGGATAGGATAATCAAAATCTTTTAGGAACATACCCTTTTCAATTGCCTTGTGAATTACTGCCATTGGTACACTGTCGCCGCAGTACATATACTGCTGCCATTTCGGCACACTTTTCAAATGGCTCTGCAGCCTGACATAGCCATTGTCGAATAATTTTATCATGATATCATGAATATCCTTGCTCAATTTTTCATGGTGAGTTGCAGAAAGCCGCTTTTCGTCATGATATTCCTCGTGTGATAATATCGGGATGTTAAGAGTAACAGCGTCATCTTTCTTCAATATTCCGCTTGTAATAAAATCCTCTGCTGCTTCGAGAACATTGTCTCCTACAGCTGAATCCTCGTGTGCAACATTGGTAAGCAGCTCATAGAACCATTTTATATAATCCGCTCTGAAATAGCAGTTTGGATAGGAACCAAGTTCGGTATCATACTTGCGGAGTTCAAGATATTTAGCATCACGGAAATTTCTTATTTCGGTTCCTGCTTCTCCGGAAATAGAATATTTCCAGAAGTCTTTGTCGTTTTTATAATCATAATCCGGTGGATACTGCTGTCCCATGGCAAACCATCTGCCGCCGTTCTTACGGTATGGATAATCGGAATACGGCATAATTCCTGTGACTTCATTGCGTACATCTATACATCCGCCCATAAGTAGATCTATACAAAAATGCAATTCAAGCTTTGACTTTGCGTGTTCGGTTTGCCTTTTGTAATATTCCTTTTCACGAAGCTCCGAAAGAGCCTTTTCTATTTCAACCCAAAACAGGTCAAAGTTCTTATCAACCGTTTCAAGCTGCTTTGAAAAAGTGGTTTTACGGTCTTTTTCAGTGTAAATAATAAAATCTGTGTATATTTTCCCGCTCTCAGTGCGTTTCATCAGCTCTCCGTCAATCATTTTTTCAACGATTGGCTCAATGAAAACAACCGGTACACCAAGGGATTTTGCAAGCTCAGTTTCTGTTACCGGCTTTTCATATGCAAGAATCAGCACGTTCTGTGTCAGTTTGTCTTTTTCGTCTACAAGTGAAAATGGTTCATCGTTAAGTCCGACTCCACCCGAACATGACATTCTCAGTATATCCGGTTCATAGCTTTGTTTTGTGTAATTTTCCATCTCGTTTACTCTTTCTCTTATATGCTTTCGCCCTGTATTCAACCTGCTTTTAACTGTGCCGAGGGGAATGCTCAGATCTTTCGCGATTTTTTCTATCGAATGACCGTGCATATAAAACCGCACCATCACTTCACGGTGGGTTTTCGCCAAAAAGCCAAGCTCGCGCCGTACAGCTTCAAGCTGCCCAGTATATTCATCATTCGCATAAAAATCATTATCATCAGCAATATCGAACTGATAATCGTCAAAGCTTATCTGAGGTTTGTTGTATTTGTCGCGAAGATAATCGCAATATTTGTTTGACAGAATCCGAACAAGCCACGCCCAGAGATTATCCGGCTTCTGACCGCGTGACAACCCGATTAACGCTGCAAGCAAGGCTTCCTGCGTAATATCCTCTGCAACAAATGAATCCTGTGCTTTGCTGACAGCGACAGAATACAGTTTGTCAACATATTCGGTTAAATCATAGTTGTTGTCCATATTGGTTCCTTTGAAAGTACTTTCGACTATAACCATTGATGATCTGAATCATCAATGGTTATAGTCGTTTAAAGGAGTAAAAAGTTCATTGGTTTTATAAAATTATAGAATAGAAAAAAGTTGAGATTCACTTATTAAGTAAACCGTTTGTATAAAATGTTTTTCGCTCGGGATTTCCCGAGCGTTGTTGTTATATTAATTCGATTTAGAAACATTATTATTTCAGCTTCATAAATTGCTCGTATCTTGCCTTGGCAGCAGCCTGAGCTTCTGCACGCATTTTGTTGATCTCGGTAAAGTTATCGAGCAGAATTTCGGTTACATTCCTGTCCAGAGCCTTGTCAGTGACCATATTTTTCAGCACTTTCATTGCTTTGCTGTCTTCCATCCCTACCCGATAGGGGCGGTTTTCTGTTATAGCTGTAAACACATCCGCAACAGCCATAATCCGTGAGCCATATGACAGATAGCTGTCGTTAAGGTGAAAGGGATATCCGTTGCCGTCCAACCTTTCGTGATGGAAGGAAGCCCATTCGTTTATAACCTTGAATTCATTTATCGGCTCCAACAGACGGTATGTATAATAGGTATGGGTTCGCATTATCTTGGTTTCACTGTCGTCAAGCTTCCCCGGCTTTTCAAGAATATCGTTGCTTATCGCAAGCTTGCCGATATCGTGAAGGTGCCCGGCAACAAGCATCAGCTTACACTCGTATGGTGAAAAGCCTACAAGCTCGGCAAGCATTTTTGCGGTATTTGCCACACCTGCGGAATGCCTTGCAGTGAATTTGCTTCTGAAGTCTATGATCTGGGAAAACATCTGTGACAGGTCTATTATATCATTGATTCCTAAAATAAAGCTTTCTGCGGCAAGAACATCGGGCAGCGTATCGGCTGGATTCTTTGATATCAGATCAAGCCAAACACTTTCTTTTTGGGCAAGCATCTCCAATGCCGCGACAGCACCAGGATTGAACTGTATTCCTGCATTCTGCTTTATTTCGGCAATCACCTGCGGTATCTGAACAAGTATGTTTTCGGCAGGCTTTATTTTGACACAAACCCTGTCAGCCAGATGCAGAATATGACTTTCAAGCGGTATTTCATTGTCTTTACAGTATCTGCCTTTTCCGTTTTCCCAAGGAATATGGTGATACCTTATCATATCAGAGATTTCCTGTGTTGGCTTAAAACAGTCGATAAGCTTCGCACCTCTGAAGGCATGGCTGTTTATGTTCGGCGTTTCAGCTTCAACAATCTCCAGCTTTTCGTTGCTTGACAGCGAGCCAATGTCATGAACAAGCCCTGCCATAAAAATTCTCTGGCATGCGACACTGCTTAAATCCAGCTGCTCGACGAGCTTGTAGGACAAATATGCAACCATCTGTTGGTGATTGTTGAGCTTATGCGAAACAAGGTCCTGCGCCTTTGAAATACAAAGCAAAAAGTCGTATAGTTTTATTCTGATTTTATCCATAAATTCCCCCCCTGTTCATCACCGGATAATACACACTATTTCTTCTTTTTCTTTATAACAAATACAACACCTGCGGCAACTATGACCGCGCCGATTGCTATAATCAAGGGTAATGGGAAATTTGATTTTGTTTTGTCTGCCTGAGATTCAACGCCTGATGTCGCAGCTTCTGATTCTGCTTCGCTTTCGACTGTGCTTTCATCCTTGTCAATTCCCGGATAAGCCGCTTTTGCCGCGTCCTTTGACAGCAGGATTATCTTTCTGAGCTTTGCAAGGTCAGCTTGTATAGCAATTTCGCTGTCAGTACCTTCAATTATTGCGTTTATAGCTTCAATCGCGGCGTCTGTTTTCTCAATTGTTATATCGCCGCTCAAAGCATCAAGGCTGTCGATAATCTGAGTAGCTTTGTCCTGTGTTATGCCTTCATAAGGAACAATTACATCATTTATACGCTTTGCGGCATATTCAATCTGTGCTTTTACCGCTTCGGTTGAACTGAGGGTTGGTGTCAGTGCCGGTGTCTTGAATGCGTTCTGAAGCAAAAATTTCGAATAACCGTGTGCAAGGTAGCTGAAATACTCGAAAAAACAAACTCCGTCAGCGTTGTATCTCGAATCAATTGTCTGTTTATAGGTTTCAGCATCTGACAAGGTCATGTACGAACCGCTTCCCATAAATAAGTATGCGCTTTCGCCTGTGAAGCCTGCAAATGTGTCAAGTCTGCTGCTGAGAACACCCTCACCGTATGTCATCGGGTAAATAGCGTCAAGCAATCCGTCCTGCATCCATTTCTCTGTGTCCTGGCAATAGGTCGACAGACGAGTATCGCTTGCGACAGCGGCCGAGAGGTATATATCCGGGCGGATGGTTGTGGTCAACAGTCTGATCTCCTCAACAAAGGAGGTAACAAGCTCTACCTTGAACTCAATCCATTGACTCCACATACTATGGCTGCTCTGCCGGGTTGCTATTTCATCGACTATACTTGCATCGACATTGTATTTTTCTGCGAACATCGACTTCGTCAAATCATCATAGCCATAATCGATACCGCCGACAGTTCCGGGATATCTGATGTAATCCAACTGCAGTCCGTCTATCTCGTAATTCTCAATTATGAAAAGCAGATATCTTTTTATGTATTCACGATATTCGTTATTTGCGGGATTGAAGAAATACTGTGATTCGTCCTCAGCAGATTCAACGCCGTTTGATTTTGTAAGCCATTCGGGTTTTATTGTAGAAGCACCTGCGCTGTTTCTGAATATTGCAACGCTGACAATAAGCTCGATTCCTGCTTTTTCACATTCATCAACATATGCCTGCAATATGTCAACACCCCTGAGAGATGCTTTCTGCTTGAAGGGGAAATCGTCGACAAGCGGAAGTATTGTATTATATCCGCTTGAAATTCCGAGATTTAATTGATTTATACCGGCTGCTTTTAAATCACTGACTACCTTCTGAACACCTGCGACAGTTGTTTCCACTGTTTCATGCCAGATTCCGCGAAGCTCAACCGCCGGTGATTCACTGATTTCATATCCGACAGCATCTATTTCTTCAAAGAGCTTATTTCTCTTCTGCAATGTGATTGAAGCGTAATCTGAAATGATTTCGAAGCTTGTAATTTTTGATTCAAGCTCATCATAATCGATCTGCATGTATGAAGCCTTAGCACCCGATATTTTTGTATTTAACCCTTCTATTCTCAATTGAACCGATTTTCTGAGGTTTTCTGAATTATATGATATTATAACTGTTTTTTTATCACTGCCGATAACTGCACTTGCGCCGACAATGCCATACATCTTTAGAAATTCTTTATCTGCCGGTTCGATTGCAGATATAACATATCCGCTGTCGGGAACCGTATTGTCATTTCCGCCTGCCGATATAATCGTTCCCTCGCTGTTTACCGAAACCTCATAACCATAACCGTTTGTACCGGTTTGATTACCGGATTTGTTGTAGATAATAAAGGTCGAAGCATATCTGACCTGATTAAAGCCGGTTATTGTATGACCTACCTCATAAAACGGGGAGAACTCGCCGTCCTTCGAGACAAGCACTCTCGAAGAAATGCTGTCGTAGTAAACATAATCACCGGCAACGATATTTGTCTTCAGCCATTCGATTTTAGTTCCTGTTGCGGAAACTACCATTCCGTCTTCGGGAATAAAAAGATTCTTACCCGATGTATCTCCGGAATCTATAAGTTTCATCACCTTGCCATCAGCTCCGACGACTACATTATAACCCCATTCGTTCTGTTCTGTATTCGCTTTTTTGCGGTATACAACCGATGTATCCGCCCAGCGTGTAACGTTTTCGCCGTCTATAAAACACACAAGCTCCGCCCCGCTTTCAACTGCCATACCACTGATTACCATCACTGGCAGCACCAGTGCCGCAAGTAACATAAAAACCAATACTTTTTTAATTGTCATTACTGTAATACCTCATGTTCTTGTCATTATTAATACAATAAGTATAACATGCAGTCTGCTTTAATTCAAGACGTAATAAGGTGCTATATTTAGAAAAAGTGTAAAGTTTAGAAAGATGAATTTTAAAAGTATCCGACTTTCGATATAAAAGCAAAGAAAAGGAATAATCGTAATAAATGAATATCCCCTCGAATCATTATTTGAATCGAGGGGATAATTATGCTAATTTTTATTTAATGGTACTATATTCAAAATTCTCAAACAACCGCTTTATACCTTTTCTATATCGATTCTTTTCAAATGGGCGTAGTCTCCATCGATTTTTGAGATAATGTATTTGAAAATTATAATAATAACCACCTTTTAAGTCCGGCAAACCCTTTCCATATTCCGAGCATAAAGGCTTATAATATATAATGGTTGAACTATAAATTAAGCGTTACTAAAATGAATTGTTTCGCATTTCAAAGTTGTTGCCATGCAGAATATGCTTCAGCCCATGTTTGCTTTGTGTATGGTCTTATTTTATCATTAATTTTGTTTGCATAATCTTCGACAAACATAAGAAAATGCATAAGAACTTCGCTGTGTGCTTTAAATTCCTTGATAATGATGTCATTCCAAACCTTTTCATGCATGTAAAGAGAGGAATTGAGCAAATCATTTACACATTTGTCCTCATCGTACATTATGCGTCGCTCATCAACCGATACAACACCGTTTTCAATTTCAAGGATTGTATATGGTGCTCCTCCTGAAAAATCTATAGGAAATCCACACGAACCGGGATTTATAAAAAATTTATTACCGTACTGTTTATGCCATTGAATATGAGAATGACCAAAAATATATACCCCGTCATCAAGTTCAGATAATCTTTTGTTAAAAGTGGCATCGCTATCTAATATTTCTAATATTACAGTTATAATATCTTCTTTTGTCGGCGTACGATCTCCAAACCTTTGTTGAAGCCGACTTGTCGAGAATTTTTCCATTTCTACATTCCCGATAAACTCCGATGACCAATGGGCGGCGTGTAAATGCTCATCAATTACAGCACTCCGAGGAAGCTCCTTTAGATATTTTCTATTTTCAGATGTAATTTCATTGTAATACCAATATAAAGCCTGAAACTGTCCATCGGTCCAAGTACTTTTATCTTTCTTTGATAACATTTCTATTCTATCTTCTTCATTCCCGCGAACAGCATATGAATTCGGGTAGTTCCTAATTTTTTCAATTACTTGATTCGAATATGGGAAACACATATAGTAATCACCAATAAATATATACTTATTAATGTTAGCACTATTCGCATCTTCAAGGACTGCACAGAGAGCAGGATAATTACCATGAACATCGGAAATAAGAGCGTATCTCATATTGATCTCCATAGGATATTTTTTTATTACTCAACCGCTTCTTTTGACTTAATTACAAGACTGCCTTCGATGACCTTAACTATTTTTAATTGCATGATACTGTCATTATAAAAAGTGGAGAACTCTAAAATTCTCCGCTAATATTTATGTAAACTGATTATTTGAGTATTCTGAACTTACCTATCAAAGGAAGCTCTTTTGCTTTGCTCTGTGCAGCATTGACAATACCAAGAATATGAAATACCGTAAATGCCAGCCAAGCCAAGTTAAGAATTAATGTAATTATCGTCGGTATAAACGAAACTCTAAACAATACCGCCCATAATATACCGCTTACTATACTACTTGCAATGCCATAAGCAATTGATGCAATAATTAAAATCAATCCTTGGTTTGCATGGAATTTTGCATACTTAGAATTAGGTGCTGCTAGAATTGGAACTAACACAAGTATTCCTAAATACGCAAGCACTGCCATTACTTTATTCTGCTCAATGTCCATTCTATCATACTCTGCAGTTGAATCTGCAGTATTGGTGAATTTTTTGAAGGTATCATTGAACTGTGATGAGCCTGTGCTGCTCTGGTTGTTTGTATTTGTTTGTTGATCGTTTCCTACCGGTGCTCCGCAACCTGAACAAAATTTTATTCCGTCTTCAAGCTTCGCACCGCATTTAGAACAAAATGGCATAATATTCTCCTCCTATTTTAATAAAAATATCCACCGCTTCTTGCGTATTCTGAAAAAATTTCTACTACTGCCGTAATTATAAACGTTGAGAAAATTGCTGTTATTATTCCTATAATAATGCCATAAATCAATATGGCTCTCGCATAGTTTTTCTTATTTACATTGACATTGCTGCCGAATGCCCACATTAATAACAGTATGAAGCCAACAAGCGGGATTAATTGAAGAAACATCATTCCCAAATACTGTCCCATGCTTAGTGGAGTGCTGAGATATTGGTTCATCATGTTATACTGCATTTGGGGTTGTGGCGGAGCATAGGTCTGTTGTGACGGTGCGTAAGTTTGCTGACTCTGCGCTCCGTTGACTGCTCCGCAGCTCGGGCAGAACTTTGCGTTGTCGTCCATCTGAGTACCGCATTTTTTACAAAACATAAGATTAACTCCTTTCAAAATTTGAAAAATGTCTGTGATTTTTGGTTTTTAAAATATTAAAATCACAATTCATTTGTTAGTTTAATATATATTCTATAATATAATATAACATAGCATTTTGTCAATCACTTTTTCGACATTTATTAATCTTTTTTTCACATGTCAATATTAAGTATATCAATATGAGTATGCGATCTTAGCCATTTCGTCGGTTGTCGTTATTCCCTCAATTACAAGTCTCAACACATTGTCACGCAGCGTCTTTACTCCCTGCTGTATTGTTGCATATTCGTATATTTTATCGATCGGAGCGTTTTGAGTTATCATTTTTCTAATATTTTTATCTATTTCAACTATTTCATGTATCGCTATTCGACCTTTATATCCTGTGTGATTACAATAATCACAGCCTTTCCCCTTTCTGACTCTTGACAGATTAATTCCCAGCATCTCCTTTTCCGAATCATCAGGAGTGTAATCATATCCGCAATGGGGACATATTTTTCTGACCAGTCGCTGTGCCACAACGCCTACAATCGCACTTGCAATCAGATATGGAGCAATTCCCATATCTACTAAACGGACTATGGTTGACACTGCATCATTCGTATGTAATGTTGATAAAACCAGATGTCCTGTTATTGCAGCACGAATGGATATTGATGCCGTTTCGTTGTCACGTGTTTCTCCGACCATTATTATATCCGGATCCTGTCTCAGCAATGATCTCAGTCCAACACCGAAGGTCAACCCTGACACATTATTGACCTGCATCTGATTTACCCTCGGAATATTACGTTCGACAGGATCCTCTATAGTTGATATGTTAACATCTTTCTTAAGCAAATGTTCAAGAATCATGTAAAGGGTTGTTGTTTTACCGCTACCTGTCGGTCCTGTCAGATATACTATACCATGAGGACTCTTTAATATCCTGGTTAACTTTTTATAATTATCTTCTGACATACCAAAGCTTCCGGCACGGTCGATAAGTGCGTTTGTATAAAGAAAACGAATTACTGCTTTTTCGCCGTAAACTGTCGGTATAACCGATACACGTGCATTTATGTTTGCATCCTCAATTGTAACCTTAAAGTGACCGTCCTGAGGCAATCGTCTTTCTGCTATATCCATGTTCGCCATTATTTTTATTCTTGCAATCAATGAAGGATGCAATGTCGGCGATAATGTTGCATAATCCAGAATCATTCCGTCAATACGGTTTCTTACAACAGTTGTGTCCTCGAAAATTTCGATATGTATATCGCTGACGTTCGAATGGTAACCCCTGAGAAGTAACGAGTTCAGCAGTTTGACGACCGGTGCATCATCATCTTCTTCCGGCGATCCTTCCGGTTCTGATATTACCGGTGTCGAAGCAACAGCAACCTCGATCTTGCTGACCGCTTTTTTGGCTTCGGATTCGGAATAATAATATTCTATTGCTTTCTCTATCGATTTTCTTGAAGCAAGTACTATTTCAACAGGCATGTTTGTTATCTGCCTGATATCCTCAATTGCATAAAAATTCAAAGGATCGTTTGCAGCAACAACAAGCCCTGTTTCTTTTTCGCCGATAGCGATTAGTTTATATTTTGATGCGAGCTGCCTGGGTATCTTTATTACGGCATTTAAATCCACCGGATAGGTTTCAATTAATATTAACGGCAGATTTAATCTTTGACCGAGTGCAACCAACATTTGTTGCTCAGTTATAAAGCCCTTTTCTATAAATATAGAGCCGAGTCGCTTATTATTATCTTCTTTTTGTTCATTTAGCGCCATCTGAAGCTGTGGTTCTGTTATATATCCAAGTTCACGCAGAACTTCACCGATTGGAATGTTTTTCATAACACATTTTATCCTTTGAATATCTTATTATTCGAATTTGTAATTCAACATTTTTACAACAGATCCAACACTGTAACTCTGTTTATTATCGGTAAAAACATAAACATATATATTTACTGTATCGGAACTATTTTTAGAAACACTTATGGATAGTGTTCTGTTCTCATAGAATACATCACCATATAAATCTATTCCGTTATACAACAATCTGCCTTTGGAATTAATACTTATAGTATCACTGTTATTTATTATTACAGTCTGTTCATCCTTTATTTCAACACCTGATGCTGTTGAGATTCTGTTAGCGACAAACTCATAAATCGTATCACCTATTATTTTATCTTCATTGGATTTGTTAATTTCATTAAAAGCTTTCAACGAAGTATAAAGAATTCCACTTATCGTTGCAAGTAAAATTGCTGATATTGCAAGAGCTACAATAAGCTCAACCAAGGTCATCCCTTTATTGTTTTTCACAAAACAGCACTCTCCCTGATTTTATTGTTGCGAATCGGCTTCAAATATAACAAATCCTACCTTGCCTGTTGTATCATAAGCCGAAGTGAAGCTTCCGCTGATCTCATATTTCACCGAATCAATCTCAAAAATCATATTCCCATCTGGATTTATATTCGTTTTAACTCCGGAATCAGCTATAATTGCACCTTCAATAACAGATGATGCAATTAGCCCCTGATCTTTAATATATAAACTTTGCCTGATTAGATTTAAGGCGGTCATAAAACTTGTAACCATCATAACAGAAGCGATAGCAATTAGGGTTCCGCCAATCAGTACTTCAAGAAGTGAAGAACCATTTTTATTTGAAAGAATTTTTTTATTCATAAACTGTATCTCCCCAGCTTTCTTCACCCGTTACAGTTCCGATGTAAATTCGGAGCAGCGACTTGAATTTGGTATTCATGCCGGATGGTGTAACTTTAATCGAAGTTTTGTTTTTTATGATTGTATAATCTTTCCCATTAACTTTCAGTACGGCACCGTCTTTGACATATATCAATCCTACGAATTTGTTGTGTAATTTGCTGAATTTGAATTCGGTTCCGCTTTGAGCATATATGCTGCCATGAAATTTCGAACCATTTTCAATATTTATTACCGTTTTAGTTTCAGCAAAAATATTGCCATAATAATCAGCATTATTTAAATATAAAATCGCTGAGCCTTCTTTTGCATATAAATCATAAGTTCCATAACCATCTATAGGATAAGAGATTGTAACAACTATTGCATCATCTGGTATCGTCAATCCTGGAAAATCCTCAGATATCGGATATGTTTGGTCAGGTCCCTTACTCAATTTCAAGGTTACAGTTTCGGCTTTTTTATTTATTGTTGTTGTTGCTGTTATTTTAATTGTCTCTTCGCTCTCCAGTTCAACAGTTGCAATGGTTGACCCTTTTTTAGCAGAATCTCCGATGAAGCTGATATTGTCAATGCTGATTGAATCTCCTATAGTAATCAGCTTTGAGAGTATTGCGTTTCCATTTGTTGTGCCGCTTTTAATTTCACTTGACAATGCATCTACAACTGAACGCGAGGTAAAATAAGCCTGCTTTTCATAATTATTATTCAGGCTGCGGTTATAATAAGCAGAAGCCGCAGTCAGTGTTGAGCCTATAATTATGACAAGCACAAAGATAACTACTATCGCCCATACCATTGTCGAGCCTTTATTATTTCTGCAATTCATTTCCCGCATACATAAACACCTCAAAATCCAGAGATATGCTTATTGGCTCCCCCTCTGTTGAATCCATACTGAAAGCAGCAATGCGGATTGTTTTTTGGCTGCTTATGTAATCGAATATATTTAGCAAATCATTCAAATTACCGCTAATTTGAACGCTGACATATCTTGTTTGGATATAGCCATTGTCATCTTCGGCTGTTTTGGGTACAGTTATTATAAGACTGTTTGGCTGCATATTATTTTCATAAAGGATGTTTGTTATAATGCTGTCTATCTCCGCGTTGGATATATATTGATATAACTCGGATGAGAGATCGTCAATTTCATTTTTGGTTTTTTCGATACGATTGATTAATTCTTTATTAACTTCAATCTTAGTACTCATTTCGAGTTTGTAAAAGCGAGCTGATTCAAGCTCAGTTTTTATATCGGTCTGATGCTCGACTGCAGGCAATATAAACAAATAAAAGCCTATTGCAAAAATAATAACAAAAGCTAAAATATAAAGCAGAATTTTTTCTCTTTTGGTAAGCTTATTCATCAGTACTCACCACCTTCAGATAGCAATCAACCGTAAAGTAAAATTCCGTATCCGACAAATTATATCCGTTGTACTCAATATTGCCAAACAAGCCTGTTGCTTCCAGCCTGCTGATATATTCCGGGATATCAGCGGTTTCTGTTGCTGCTGCTTCGAAGGTCAGCAAAGATGCATTGTTGATATAATTATAACTGTAAATTACAATTTTATCTCCGGAGCAGGCCAATATCTTTTCAAAATCTGTTTTTGTCAGAATAGGTACGCTGTTTAATTCATCCAACTTAGCAGTAAGAATATTTTTCCTCATCATCAAATCGACAATAACAACATTCTCGTTTTTTAATGCATCATCATAAAGCGCTTTATTTGATTCATTCTCTGTATATTGTTTAATACCCTTCAATTCGGTTTCCAGCCTAGTAGTCTGATATACAAAAAATAAATAAACCGATGCCAAAGCCACAATAAAAAAGACAAGTGAAAAAGCAACTCCAAAGGTAGTTTTATCAATTTGATTTTTTTGGTCTGATATTTTCAGAGCATTAATATAGTTTATTCTTTTTTTTCTCTGCAGTGATGACATAGTTCTGATGTTCCTTTCTTACTGAAACTTTTCTTATTATTTTATAAGATTTGCCACAGCAAAAAGATTTTTCATAATTTCAGGCTCTCTGTTTTTTAGCTTTGTATCAATGTTTATTGATGGGCAGTTTGTCAGCTGTTCTACCCTCAAACCAAGAGACGACGACAGCTCATCGCAAAGTAAACTTTCGTTCTCCTTAAGTCCGCAAAACAATGCATATTCAATCTCGTTATTTCCCTTTTGTGCTTTATTGAATTGTATAATTGTCGATAAGAATCCTTGGTATTCAGATGTTGAAACAGTTGTTCCTCTTTCAGAAATTAGCCGGAATCTATTGGAAAAGCTGTATTTTCCATCTACAAAAAGTAATGAAAACACATTATCGGCATCGACAAATGATATAATAAAAGTGCTATTTTTGAAGTTGGGACAATGTCTCTGAAATTTTAATATTGAATTAATTGCAATATCAATACTGCTGAGCTTTATGCCGCAGCTTGTGAATAATTCGACATATTCTTCAATCAAACTTTTTTCAACAGCTGTTGCAAGAATCAAATTTGAACCGTCTTTATTGTTTTCTTCTTTTATTATTGAATAATCATAAACCAGCTCTTCTCTTGCTTCCGCAGCACCGACAAAAGTGTTTTTGACAAGTTCAAGAATGTTTTGACTTTTTAACTTTGGAATTCTTATGAATTTTATTAGAATAGTGCTTCTGTCAAATACCAGCTTTATATCTTTTTTCGGAATTACTCCTTTATAACACAATCTTTTTAAATTGGATCGTATTATGTCGTCATTAATTATCATCCCATTTATTACTGCGCCTTCAAACAGAGGAATTGTAACAAAAGAATTAACACTAACTCCGGCTTTTGTTTCTTTTCCCGATACAACAACCAGATTCTCATTTGACAGATAAACCGATGTAGTCATTAATATAACCATCCCTTATCATAATTCTATCTTTTGCTCTTTAATTATCAAATACCCTGATACATCTGTAAAATCGGCATAAGTACCGACAGCATGACGCTGCCAATGACAAGTGCCATAAATATCAGCATTACAGGCTCGAGAATTACAATCATTCTCTGAGCGGCTATCTCAGATTCGTAATCATATGAATCTGCAATAGATGTAAGCATATCGGCAAGCTTTCCTGTTTCTTCACCTATTTGAATAACCGACGCCAGTTTAGTGTCAAAGCCATCAATTTTAGTTATCGCTTTGGAAAGCGAGATGCCGACTTTTACTTGATATAATACATTGTCGAATTGTGCAGAGATATATCTATTCCCGATTATTGCCTGCCCTGTTTGTACCGAGCTAACCAAAGACAGACCGCTTGAGTATAATGCGCTGATTGTTCTTGCAAAACGCGCTGTATATATAATTTTTAGAAATTTCTTTATCTTTGGGACTCTTAGCTTGCGTTTATCAATAAATATCCGGAATTCCTCGCGTTGCATTAAAAATGCGAATACAACAACTATCAGCAATACTACGCTTAAAATTACATACCAATAATTAGTCATAACATCGCTGATCGCAAGTACGATTTTTGTCGGTAGCGGAAGCTCCATATTTTCAAAGGTACTCAGAAAATTCGGCATAACAAACGTAAAAATTATAATTACAATTAATACTGTTATTATAAACAATATTATCGGATAGGTCATTGCATTTTTTAGCTTAGAATTCAAACGGCTTTCCTTCTCATAATAAGTTGACATTTTTAATATAGTTTTATCAAGCTGACCGCTTGCTTCTCCGGCTATAATCATGTTGATAAAAAGTTCAGAAAAGGTGCTGCCTTGTAGCCTTAGTGCATCGGAAAAGGCATTTCCCTTTTTCAATGCCTGATATAAATCAATATATACTTTCTTCAACTTTGGAGTGTTATCTCTGTTCATTATAATATTTATTGCGCGAACAAGCGAAACTCCGACTGAAAGCATGGTTCCGATTTCTTTTGAAAATTCGGCAAGCTCATTGGAAGTGAGCTTGCTTTTATTTGATTCGGTACTCAATTCCGTTGCTTTAACTAAAAAGAGTTGGTTATCAGACAACGTGGTCATCAGCGCAGAATTGCTTTCTGCTTTTGCTGTGCCATGAATTGTCTTCCCAGATATATCTTTTGCAGTGTATTTATATGCCGGCATATTGTCACCTCTCTAATTCAAACCAAATAAACCAAGATAAAATTTAATTATGTTATCACCGTAAAGCAGAGCAGTAAATACTCCGACACAAAGATATTGTCCGAATGCAATGTGTTTTTTACGGTTATTTTTGTCTTTAGTTAATAATATTATTCCGTGGATTCCTCCGAAAATCAGTCCTATAAACAATGCAACCAGCGTATTATGCCAGCCGAGCATGAACCCGCAAACAGCAATCAGCTTGATATCACCGCCACCGAAGCAGTCGGGGATTGCGAAGGTTATCAGGAACATCGGGAGACTGATTATAAAAAATCCTATAATACGGGAAATGATATCCGGCTGCTGTGCAAAAAGCAGTGAAGCCAAAGTCGGCACAAGCAATACAATTATAAGTCCGTTTGGTATTGTCATTGTATCAATATCAATAAAGGCAACGGCAACCAGAATTGATGAAAAAGTAAAATATATTAAGGATAAAACAGAATAATCAAAACTCCTGTAAATAAGTAATGCTATCAGACCTGTGATTGCCTCAACAAGCGGATAGCTTTTGGAAATACCTTTATTACAATGCCTGCATTTGCCATGCAGGATATGGTAACTGAAAATCGGTATCATATCATACGGTTTTATTGTTGTTTTACATGATGTGCAAAAAGAGCGTCCCTTCCAAAACGGGATCTTATTGGGGATTCTGTAAATCAATACATTAAGAAAGCTGCCGATACAGCTTCCAGCCATGAATATAAAAAAATAGAGCAGAAAATAAACCAAATAAAGCATCTTCATTGTTCCATTCTGTTCTGATCATTCAAAATAGAGTTACCCTATTGCCCCCATTTTTGAGGGCAATAGGATAAAGCTTAAGATTAATTAGTTTTTACTTGTTGTGAATTCACCATCTGCATATGTTGCTGTGTATGTGCCATCTGTAAAGGTTAATGCTGTAACTTTACCATCAACAGTTGTTACCGTTGTGTTAGTTGCAGTAACTAATGTTTCACCAATCCAAACATTAATAGCGGTTGCATCGGCTGCATCGATTGTTCCCGCAAAATCAGTATCGCTTGACATTGCTTCTGCTTGTGCAGCAACATAGACTGCTCTTGCATCGGTAAGTGCTTGAGCTTCGTTTGCTTTTGAAATAAAGCCTGCCATAGTAGGAATTGTGATAGCTGCGAGAATAGCGATGATTGCGATAACAACTATGATTTCAACAAGAGTGAAACCTTTTTTGGATTTTCTGAGCGCAAGTAATTTCTTCATCGTATAAATCCCTTCCTTATAAATTTAATAAATGCCTAAAAATATCAAACCTTTTTCGACAACCCAGTCGAAAATATGCCGAATCTTGACATTTCTATTGTTTGAATATATTATATCATTATCGTAAATTTTTGTCAAGCAGTATTTATATATGTATATTGTAAGGAATACAACCGCAACTCATTTTTATTGTTTTATTCGGGTGAAAACATTCCCTTTGTCAGATATTCTGCAATAATGACACATTGCTTTAAATCAAGTTTAGTCTGTTTGAGGTTAATTGATGAGATATCAAGTTCGGAAATCGACGAGCTTCTGATATCAGATTTTAAGAAGCTTGTATTTTGTACAATTGCCTGGTTGAACTCGCATTCCTTCAGCTTGCATTGAACAAACTGGCACCCTGTAAGATCAGCTCCCCAGAACCGGACATTATTGAATTCCTTCTTCTCAAACTTCAAAAAACGCAAATTTGTATATGACCAGTCGCCGCCGATTATATCGATAATTGAGCAATCTGTTTCTCTGAAATCCGAGCCTGTCATTTTACAGTCCTCGAAAACAGTTGCAAAAAAATCGGTAAATTTAAATTTGCAGCTCAGAAAAGCGCAATTAGTAAACTTTACTCCGTTCAGCTTTGTACTGTTAAAGCTGCAGCTGTCAAAGGTACAACCGTAAGCTGTATCGACATCGGAAAAGTCTGATTCGTCGAAATTACATTTTACAAACTTTTTCCTTGTCAAATCCGGCTCTTCTATGCTTACTCCAGAAAAATTTTCGCTTGTATAGTTATTTGATTCAAAAATCAATTTTTATACCTCTTGTCTTCCCTCGTTTTTCAATATAACTTCTCCATTCCCTGCAATCAGCTCATCACTGCCGCTGTCAATCCTGCAAAGGTTGAGGTTATCTATCTTGCCATTGTTTTGCAAATATGTTATCGGTTTATCGGTGAAATTCCGCTGCTGTGAATGATTTATAGACAGTTCGTTGATATATGTGTTTTCTCCGATTCCGATAGTTGGAGTAGCACAGACAGTTTCATCGCGGTATAGGTTTGATATAACCAGGTTGTTGAAAATGAGATCGTTCTTGATTGCAATCAGCGGCTCGTAATTTCCGGGGACATCGACCGTTCCTTTACAAAGTGACGCATAAACATTGTCAATAACAATGTTCTCGAAGCAGCCTCTGTCCTCTGCTGTTCCCCAATATTTGCTGAATATGATACAGTAGACATAAAATGTGCCATAAATATTCGATATATGTATGTTTTTGATCGGTGTCTTGACAGACAGCATCCTGACGGCACTGTGACAGTTGTCGGAATAAATTCCGTCGACGGTTATGTTTTCGACCGGACCATGGACATCGTCGTCCGAGGTAATAGCCACTAAATCATCATGACAGGTTCCCTTCAGATTTCTGATGACACCCTTTTTGCAGCCGCCCTCGAAATGTACACCGTCAAGGTTCCAGAGCTTCGGACTTCCTTCGGTATAATCAAAGATGATATCCTCAACTGTGAACTGTTTAATGAACGCAAATTGTGCGCCGTAAACAACAGGATTGCGTATTGTCAGATTTCTGAAGATGAAGTTTCTAATACTGTTAAAACGGAAGCAATGCCCACAATATGTGTCAAGAAACAAACGCTTTGTCGGATCATACTTTGCCAGCTCTCTAACCTGAGGTGATGTCAGTCCTGTTATCGGATTTGGGAAATGATAAGGATTCTGCCACTGTTTATTGTGGTTCATATCCCATATTCCGCCCGAAACACAGATATTGCTGTCCCATTCCTCTGGGTTTGCATTGGTCATCATCAGGCAGTTGCTGTCGTCCATCAGCTTGATAACCGTAAACCTGTCAAGCCTAAACTCCTGATTTGAATGGATACGCAAGGTTTTGCTTATACTGTAGCAGACCTCAGGCATAGGTAAATAAACCAAGCTCGCACCCGAGTCAAGCAGCTCCTGTATTGCCGGATAATCGTCATTTATTCCGTCGCCGTATAATTTAAATGTTGACATAGTAGTTACCTCACTTTTTATATATAAAATCAAATTGTATTCTTTCTATTCCCGTTAAGTAGTGTTTATCAAATTGATTCCCTTCAGGATGGGGCTTATATCCGCACTTATGCAGCATTATTTTGCTTGCTTCATTATCCTCATAACAACCGGCATATATCTCGTCAATGTTTAAAAAATCAAGAGCATATTTAGTTGCAAGCATAAATGCAGTTGATCCATATCCCTGATTTCTATATGGATAATATATTCTGATTGCAAGATCGGGAACTGTATTTTCAGGAGATATACTCACCATACCTATAATGTCTTTATTATTCAATTCAATTGATGCTATAAAGCATTGTCTGTCTTCGATAGATAGAAATTCATCATAGGTCTGATTAAAGTTATAATTATATCCGTTTTGAGTTTCTGCATCAATCCAATCATTATAATTAGCCTTATCATCAACAGGTAAATATTCAACTAAACCGATTTTTTCATTTGAAATATAGGTATGTCTTTTTATATTCATGGCTTTACCCCCTTCGCCATAAGGAACTCGCCGAAGCTGGAGAGGTATCATAAAAATACAGTCGACGAACTCACTAAAGTTTGATATAATAAAATGAAACAAAGCGAGGGAAAGAAATGGTTTACGACAAAGAATTCAAAGAAGAAGCAGTAAAGCTGTCCGATGAGATCGGATTAAAGAAGGCTTCGCAGCAATTAGGCATTCCGTATTACACATTGTCCGACTGGCGTCAAAAAACGCAAGAATTACGACGGACAGGTTCATGTCGGCAGCGGACATATCAGAGCTGCAGATCCGCAGAAGCAGCGTGAAGTGGAACTTGAAAAGGAAAACGCTAAGCTGAAAAGAGCAAACGCGATACTGAAAGAAGCCCTAGGTTTTTTTGTTTCCCGCGAGTCGCGGGCTAAGACCAGAAGAAGTAAAGACAAGCCAGCGTTATCGATTTATAAAAGAGCATATCGGTAAATGGTATGTAAACGAAATGTGTACTGTACTTGAAGTAACCGAATCAGGCTATTATCGCTGGCTTAAAATGCTTGCCATGCCAAAACGGGATGAGCTTCTTTTGGTCGAAATCAGGCATATATTAAACTCTCATCCCGACAACGATAATTACGGTACACCACGGATGCAGCTTGCACTGAAACAAAACGGACATGCAGCCGGACTTCGGGAAATCAAGCTATTATGCGCGAAAACGGCTGGCTGCACGAGAAAAAGCGTCGTCCGAACGGCATAACAAAGGCCGACAGAGAAGCGCAGAAGGCAGAGAACCTGCTGCAAGGTGATTTTACGGCAGACAAACCGTGCCGAAAGCTGTTGACAGACATAACCGAGATTCAATGCACAGACGGTAAACTGTATGTATCTCCAATAATGGACTTCTTTAACGGCAAAATTATTGCTCTGAATATGGCTGACAATATGCGATAAGAGCTTGTTATCTCAACATTAAATGCCGTATCGCACAGTTATGGATTGAGCGGTGCGATACTTCACAGCGACCGCGGCAGCCAATATACCAGCGGAGCTTTCAGGGACAGGCTGAATGAACTTGGCATCAAACAAAGAATGAATGGTACGGGAAAATGTTATGACAATGCCCGGATGGAGCGCTTTTTCGCCACGCTGAAAAAGGAAAAGTTGTACCGGATACCAACGCATCGTTTACCGATGGAACAAGTAAAATCAATAATTTTCAGATACATAATGGTCTATTACAACGAAAAGAGCAGGGACAGACTAAACACATTTCAGTTCCAGCCCCAGCCCATGAGCTTTGAAGTAATTGACAAAAAGACCTTTACCGAAGTCCTGAGGACATTTATGATATCATCGACTTTTTTGTGCGGGAATGCGTGAAGAGGGAACAACGCTTCCGTGTCTGCAAAAACTGCGGTAAATACTTTGCCCTGACCGGACACATCAATACAGAATACTGTGACAGACCCTTTGACAGCGCCGGACGCGCCTGTAAGGAGATGGGGGCACTTCGAAAAAGAAAGCGGAAAATCCTGCTTTGAAAGCGTACAGTAAAGCCTACAAGAAACGGTTTGCATGGATTAAGTACGGAAAAATAACGAAGGAAGCTTTTTACGAATGGGCAGAAAAAGCGAGAGAGAAACGGGAGTTGTGTTTGAAAGGCAGTATAACTCTGGAGGAATTTCGAGCATGGCTTGATGATTAAAATTTGCGCCATTTAATGAGAAGTTTATATTATGTGCTTCAATACTTATTACACAAAAGGGATTGAATGTTAGTGTTTTTTTGTTAACGTAGAGAATATAAGATAGCTCGTGGTAGTAATATACTGCGAACTTATTGTCTATTAGTTACAGTTTGCATAAAGTGGTAATTAACGATTAAAACAAAATTTATTTACAATGTTTAAATTCCAGTAAGGAACATACACAACTTGACGTAACGATGGATAAATAATACAATTCTCTCATAAGGTGCCTACGCGAATAATTTTCATCTAAGTTACAATATCTTGTTCTTAGACGAAATTCGAAAGTTAAGAATTAGCTGAAATCGAACACATTTTTAGCGCCCATCCGTGGGCGTGTTAACACATATTCATTGAATAAAGGGGGAATTGTATACGGATAAAGTTCAAAGCTATATACAGGAAATGGCTCAGAAAGCAGTTGAGGATGGGAAAAGTTTTTCAAAGAAATTAGATTTTTATGAAAAGAGTATAACGGATATTGAAAGTATATTGGAGCTTTATCATTCTGATCTAAAGGGTAGTGCCATTAAGAATTTCATTAAGAAAATGAAGAAACAAATGCCCCCAGAAGAGCAGGTCTGATCTATGTCAATGATGTATGGGGCATATGTTGGGGAAGTTATCAGAAGAAACACATCAAAGGAAATTAATTGGGTATATGAAGCTGGAAACGTCAATTTGTAATATATGAAGTCAAGAACGCAGATGTAATCAGTGATATAATAACTACATTGCCGGCAGCAACTTTGTTGACACAGTGAGGAGAATGTGTATGAATAGTGACATATTGGAGAAGGTATTGGCTTATGTTGATGCCCATATCTATGAGAAAATCAATTTATGCGATCTGTCGGAAATAGCCGGATACAGCCCCTTTTATTTTAGCAGGCTATTTTCTGAAGCAATGGGGATGCCGGTTACCGGTTATATTCGGATTCGCAAATTGCAATATGCGATCGTTTCGCTACTGAAAGGGCATAAGGTTCTTGATGTGGCGCTTTTGTATGCATTTGACTCACACGAAGGATTTACACGCGCCTTTACACAACTTTTCGGTTCAACGCCCAGTACCGTCAGGAAGCATCTCACTTCTTACATGGTGCCTGTGTATGTTGTACCAACAATTATTAATAGGAGGATTAATATGAAAACAATGAACGTAAGGGATCTACAGCACAATATGCACCAACTTGTTTTTGAATTTCTGGAACAATCTCTTGAAGAGGCCAAAGCCGGATACTGCACTAAAATAGAAGTCGCACTTTTGCCAGGTTGTAGGATAAAAATCAGCGATAATGGAAGGGGTTTGCCTTTGTCCAAAGATTTGCATGCAAGCAAGGCTGTATTAGATAAAATATTGGCCGGAAGTCCGATAAGCAATGCGGAATACAGCCAAATGGGCGACCTTTGTCAGGCAGGCTTGCAAACCGTTAATTCTTTCTGTGAAATCTTGCATGTTACCGTCAACAGGGGCGGCAATCAATTTCAACAAGACTATATTCGCGGCATTGCCCAGCATGACCTTTATATAAGTGATTCGGTTCGCACTTCGGGAACAAAGATCATTTTGAAACCGGACACAGCAATATTTGGAGACACAGCATTTTCACAAGAAATGTTTTGTGATTGGGTAAAAAAGAAGTCAGCAGATATTGTTAACCTTAAAGTCGATGTACGCAGCGTCGATAAATAGCAGAAACAATATTTGTATGCATCGTATCACATGTGCTGATTTTAACTAATGATTTCGCCGGCATATAACCCATAATACATGAAATGGTTGATACTCATTCTTTATAAATTTCGAATTGAAGAAAACGACCACGTTCCTCAAAAATTTGGATGTGGTCGTTTTATACCGATTTGTTACTGTTTACAATATTTTCGTTTATACCTCGTAAAAAACATAACACCGGATTGTTACTGCAGTATGCAAATAGATTATATCCAGCTAAATCTTGGTTAGCCCCAAGAAGTCCGTCCGCATTAATAAACCTACCAACCTGTGGATCGTAGTATCTGCTGTTGAGGTAGTAGAAACCTGTCTCGCTGTCGTAGTAGTAGCTGCGATAACGGAAGGGGTTGATTACACCGATTGTCGAAGCAAGCGAGCCTGTGACGCTGATTATATTCCCCCAAGCATCGTAACAGTATTCAACTACAACCGTTCCGTTGGTATCGTAGATATACTTAACATCGCCTTGTATATTCTTGCCGTAATAATAGTTCGTTCCGTTGTGGGTAAAACCAGTTACTGAACCTGTATCATCATAATAATAGTATAAGGTAGCATTTTCATTACCCGTTCTGGTCTCTTTGAGTATTTTTGAACCGTCGAGGGTGTAGCTGTAAACCGTGCCGTTTCTGTTCTTTGATGTTCTGATACCGGATTCATTATAGGTATAGGTGGTATTATCCATACCCATAATATTGACCGAATCAAGCTGGCGCCCGGTCCAGCTCATATAATAATCGTTATACCCTACCCAATATGTTGTCGGATTTCCTATAGCATCATATGATACTGTGTTGCCGTTGATGTCGCAATAATTGCTAATCCGAAGCAGCTTGAGCACTGCTCCGGATTCATAAAAATTCATCCAGGGTTTCTTTAACCTAATTATTGACACAGAGCCAATTTATATCCAATTTTTGTTTGGATATAAATTTTCAATGGCTGTAATTGCTTTATTATTTCCTCGTATATAACTTGTCTTTATTTATTTTTTATGCTCGCAACCACGAGTACTATTAAATTAATTATACTTATAATAACTTCCCATATACGAAATATAAATAGTTTAGTAATATCAAAATCCATAATAACAAAAACTAATGTAAGCATTATAAGCAACATAGAAATTGTTTGAATGATACGAATCTTATTATTTTTATTCATTTCAAGCTCCTTATTCTTTTAATATGTAGATATAAAATAAATGTTATATGGTAATAATGTTATTTTAATATTCTTCCCAGTATCATATGCATCTTTTAAATCTTCCAAAAAACAATTAAAATGAAAGGTTGAGATAGTTAAAGCAAATCCTACAATTCCAACATATGGGTGTTTTGCTAACAAAGCAACACCATCACTTGCAATAGCTGCTCCTGCAATAATTCTACTAGGTGTTTTTAAATAGTCAAGTAATATTTTACCATAATCATTTGACATATAATAATCATTATAAAATACATGCCATTTTACCTCAAAGAATGATTTATTAGTTTTGATAGATGCACCTGGTGATAAACCTGGTGATAAACCTGGTGATAAACCTGGTGATAAACCTGGTGATAAACCTGGTGATAAACCTATTACTGGGTGGTAGGGGTTCTGGTTGTTGTGTTATTCTAGGGCCTACAGAACCTTTAGATTTATTCCTTACATTAAAAGCACGATTTTTGCTATTTAATAAAACAGATTGTATCATAGATTTACTTCTATCTATGTATATTCGATAATAATCTGCACCGCCATTGCCATATCCATCATTTACTACTGTGTAAACTGCTCTATTCCCATCTGAATCCGAAAGCATTATTGGATTATTATTACAATACATAAATAGATTAGTCATTAAATTTTTGCTTCCGATAAGCTCTCCATCCGCGTTTATAAACCTGCCTGTATTTGGATCGTAGTATCTGCTGTTTAGATAGTACAGACTTGTTTCAGAATCATAGTAATAACTGCGGTAGCGGAAGGGATTTATGCTGCCGACAGTGTTGTAAAGTGAGCCGGAAATCGATACAAGATCACCCCATGCATCGTAGGCATATTCAACAACAACCGTTCCGCTGGTGTTGTAAATGTACTTAACATCACCTTGTATGTTCTTGCCGTAATAATAATTCGTTCCGTTATATTTGAAACCAATTACTGAACCGCTTTCATCATAGTAATAATATAATGTGGTCGATGCTCCTCTGGTCTCCTTAAGGATTTTCGAGCCGTCAAGCGTATAATTATAAATTGTACCGTTGCAGTTCTTGCTTGTTCTTATTCCGGAAGCATTATAAGTATAATCGACATAGTAAATCCCCATTATATCGACCGAATCCAATTGCCTGCCGGTCCAGCTCATATAATAATCGTTATACCCTACCCAATATGTTGTAGGGTTGCCGATAGCATCATATGATACTGTGTTGCCGTTGTTGCTTGTGAGCAGGTCACCCCAATTAGCATTGTTGTAGCCGTAGGATATGGTCGACTGAACAGAGCCGAGTGTTCCTGTTGTGTATGCATAGGTGCGCTTGTAAGTTATATTTCCGGCTAAATCGTAGGTATAGGTATAACTCTTGTTCGCATAAACATTATTTTCGCGTGTAAGCTGGTTACATTCATCGTATTCATACGACGGCTTAAGAACACTGTTATAATAGATTTTGGTGATGTTTCCGTTATCGTCATACTGAAGCTGCTGACAATACCGGAGTCATCTCTGTAGGTTACCGAATACTCATGAGCTACGCTTCCGATATCATAGCTTGACTGAGATATTCTGCCGAAGCTGTCATATATGTTTTGGACGCCCAGCTTCTTTGTGGTACCGCTCATCTCTCTTGCACGGACTAACTTGCCGATGCTGCTGTTGATTTTGCACAAATGACCATCCGAAGCAGCTTAAGCGCTGCTCCGGATTCCATGAAGTTTCTCAGGGTTTCTTCGCCCCAATTTATTGATGCAGACCCTTATATTTTACATTTATCTTATTGTATCTGTTTTAATTTATTTTCTAAAATGTATTCTACAGGTTTTATATCTTTAAAATATGCAAAATTCTTATGAATTTTATTAATTGTTTCTATTATTTCTTTTCTATTAACATCATTAACAAGTATAAGATTCGGCTCAACGGCAAAATAACCCAGCTGAGTAATATCGGTGATAAAATCTTGCTGTAATCTTATTAAACTATATACTCTTACATTATATATATCATTATTAATTTTTACATAAACATCATGTCTATAGCCTTTATTAATCGCTAAATCTTCTGCATTTTCAGTGTCATCTTCAAAATAAATTTTAATATTATTCATACTAATTTTCTCCAAAATTATTTTAGAATTTAATGATATTTCAGTATTCGAGAAATTTCTCGAATACTGAATTTTCATTAATGGACCTTAATTTAATTATCTGTTTTAGTAATAATAAATAGGTACAGTTATTATTTGATTCAGTAAACTTTGAAATGTATATAAATCCATTGGATAAGTAGGTACAATTTCATAATGTTCTAATCTGACACCTCTTTGGATAATTGTTAATCCTTTTGGTATATATATTATTTCATTGGGAGCACCATGTTTAATTACATTTTGAGGATTAACATTCACAGAAACTCCATGCTTAGTTTGAATAAATCCGTTTTGATCAACTTTAACTTAATTAGATTTTATTTCAAATGAATCACCGCCTCTATATACTGTTGTTGATTCACCTTTATACTGAACTGAAGCATTAACTGATTTAGAACTTGAATTATTACCACCACTTGAGCTACCAGAATTATCATAAAAAATTCTAAAAAAATCTGCTAATTTTTGAATGAAACTTCTATCAGCACCACCAGAGGTGGCTTCATTTACAGCTGTATTTGAATTATCTATAGGTGTCCCATATAGATCATCTTTACCATCATTATTTTTATCTTTACTATTATCTTTAGAATGATCAGGATCTACCGAATCTCCAATCCCATCATGATCTATATCTACACAAGTACCATAGCAACATCTCCCACTTGGATCACAAAACATCACCGGATTATTTGAACAATAAGTGAACAAGTTTCCGCTCAATAAATCCTGGTTAGCTCCAATTATGCCATCCGCGTTTATAAACCTGCCTGTATTTGGATCGTAGTATCTACTGTTGAGGTAGTAGAAACCGGTTTCGGTGTCGTAGTAGTAGCTACGGTAACGGAAGGGATTTATGCTGCCGACAGTGTTGTAAAGTGAGCCGGAAATCGATACAAGATCACCCCATGCATCGTAGGCGTATTCAACAACAACCGTTCCGCTGGTATTGTAGATATACTTAACATTGCTTTGTATATTCTTACCGTAATAATAGTTCGTTCCGTTGTAAGTAAATCCGGTTACTGAGCCTGCATCGTCGTAATAATAGTAAAGGGTAGTCGATGCTCCTCTGGTTTCCTTAAGGATTTTCGAACCGTCGAGGATGTAGCTATAAACCGTGCCGTTCCTGTTTTTTGATGTTCTGATACCTGATTCGTTATAGGTATAGGTGGTATTATCCATACCCATAATATTGACCGAATCCAATTGCCTGCCGGTCCAGCTTAATGTATATGGAGTTCCCAATACTCTGTATAAAGTAGGATTGCCTATATTATCATAGGTTATTGCGCTGCCGGCATAGCTGGTCAGCAGGTCTCCCCAGTTTGGGTTAGTTGTCATGGTATAATAAAGTTGTAACACCTTGACCTAATATAGTATAATAACTATAAAGGAAAGAGGAAAGAAAAATGCAACAATACGAAAAGGAATTCAAACAAAAAATTGTTCGCCTTCATTTAGA